>UMBS01039639.1_pt1 | contig 24139 bp, 20 predicted proteins | sample 1964031 | NCBI WGS metagenome assembly UMBS01 (sample SAMEA4835948, study PRJEB28245) | human gut metagenome | biome: gut microbiome; material: fecal sample | place: Denmark | collected 2008 | reverse complement strand
TATGTAGTCGGCAATGTGAAGTTGCTCCCTGCTGTAGGATTCAGGCAGTGAACCACAATTAAACTGAAACTCTCCCGCGGTTCTCCGAGGGAGAGTTTTTTGTGTCCAGAACAAGCGGGTGCTCAGATGGTGTCCATAAGCGCGCCCAGCATTCGGAATACCTTCGCGGTGCTGCGGCGCTTCATGGAGTGCCTGCTGAGGGAATTCACCGCCATGAACGCCAGACCTCCGGCTATCAGACCGGCGGCGCTGCTCTTGATATATGCTTCCGTCTTTTTTGACATGGTGATCAGCTCCTTTTTGAAAGTTTACATCAATATTTTCTGCAATTTCAGAAAAAACATACCCGAAGCCATGCCGGAAATTGATTCCTCTGATACCTGGAACGCCCGGAAATATGTGCTTCAATTGAGAAAAATCACGTTTTTGAGCTGATTTTTTGTGCTTTTTGTAATGTTTGCATAGTTGAACTCATGATTTCAACTGTAGTATTCGTCAATATGCCAAAATGCAATTTCTAGCACAAAAACTTGCAAAAATCGCTTGACAAAAATTCTTGTTTGGTGTATAATCAGACCATAGCAAAGGGGCTATGACAGACAGACTTCAATGGCGAAGCCTGCCGGTCATAGCCCCGCTTTGTTAGCATATCAAGTCAATATGGGCTGCCGCCTCCGGTTATGCGGGACGGGCGGACAGCTTCAAAAACAGAAAGGGGACGGTTCTTAAATGAACACACTATTGACTTTATTGTCCGAGGCGGGAACGGTATTCACCCCGGATCAGAACGCAGCGGTCCAGGCTGTCGTTGATGAAACGATGTACAGCGGCAGCGATGTAAACGGCATATGGTACCTTATCGGTGCCGCCTGGGTATTCTTCATGCAGTGCGGCTTCGCGATGGTCGAGACCGGTATGACGCGTTCAAAGAACGCCGGCAACATCATCATGAAGAACCTCATGGACTTCTGTATCGGCACAGTAGTATTTATCCTTCTTGGTTTCGGACTCCTGCTCGGCGAGGATACGCTCTTCGGTCTGGTCGGTATTCCTAACCTCGACATTCTCGGCAGTTTCTCGGACTTCAACAGATGTGCTGAGTTCGTGTTCAACCTCGTTTTCTGCGCGACTGCCGCAACTATCGTTTCCGGCGCGATGGCAGAAAGAACGAAATTCCTCAGCTACTGCATCTACTCCGGCGTTATCAGCGCGATCGTTTACCCAATCGAGGCTCACTGGATCTGGGGCGGCGGCTGGCTGGCTCAGATGGGCTTCGTTGACTTCGCTGGTTCCACATGTATCCACATGGTCGGCGGTCTGTGCGCCCTCATCGGTGCAAAGATGGTCGGTCCGCGTATCGGCAAGTTCGGAAAGGACGGCAAGCCTAACGCGATCCTCGGTCACTCCATGACCCTCGGCGCCCTCGGCGTATTTATCCTCTGGTTCGGCTGGTACGGATTCAACGGCGCTGCCGCTTCCGATACCCACTACCTCGCAAATATCTTCCTTACTACTACAGTAGCTCCTGCGGTTGCAACCTGCACAACCATGGTTTACACTTGGATAAGACACGGTAAGCCTGACGTTTCCATGTGCCTTAACGCTTCCCTTGCAGGTCTGGTTGCTATCACGGCTCCCTGCGCTGACACCGACTGCCTCGGCGCTGCGATCATCGGTCTGGTTTCCGGATTCCTGGTTTGCTTCGGCGTTTGGCTTCTCGACTACAAGCTTCATATCGACGACCCGGTCGGCGCTGTTGCAGTTCACTTCTTCAACGGTATCTGGGGCACCATTGCAGTTGGTCTCTTCTCTAACGGCAACGGTCAGAACGGCGGCGTAGCTGCTGTAAACGGCACCGGCGAGCACGCTGTAGGTCTTTTCTACGGCGGCGGATTCGCACAGCTTGGCGTACAGCTCCTCGGTATGGTTTGCGTACTTGCCTGGACGGCAGTTACCATCACGCTTACATTCTTCATCATCAAGAAGACGATCGGTCTGAGAGTTTCCCGCCACGAAGAGATCGTTGGTCTGGACGCTACAGAGCACGGTCTGCCTTCCTCCTATGCAGACTTCGTTCCTGCAATGCACGTAGAGCTTTCCACCTCCGGCAAGGAGAAGGAAGTAGAGACCGTAAAGGTCGGCTCTGCACCTGTTGAGGCTGCTGTTCCTGTTGCATACAAGAGCGCTAAGCCTTCTGACGGCACAAAGATGAGCAAGGTAGTTATCCTTGCAAAGCAGGAGAAGTTCGAAGTACTTAAGAACGCGATGTCCAGCATCGGCGTAACCGGTATGACTGTAACGAACGTACTCGGCTGCGGCATGCAGAAGGGCTCAACTGAGTTCTACCGCGGCGTTAAGGTTGAAACACACCTGCTGCCGAAGATCAAGGTCGAGATCGTTGTATGCAAGGTTCCTGTTGAGACAGTCGTTGAGACCGCTAAGCAGGCTCTGTACACAGGCCACATCGGCGACGGCAAGATCTTCGTATATGATGTTGAGGACGTTGTAAAGGTTCGCACGGGCGAGACCGGCTACGACGCACTCCAGGACGTTGAGTAAAGTTAAGTTAAACTAGCATTCTTCATAACCTTCCTGAATATAAAACCGCATAAGCAGAACCCCCGGCGAAAACCGGGGGTTTTGCTCAGATATTCTCAGATAGAAAGCCGCAGCGAGGATACCTGCGCGGCGATGCCCAGCGCGGAGCGCCCGACCCATTCCTGCATTGCCTGCGGCGTGAGGAAGTGGAAATCGGTGCTGAATTCCGGCGGGCTAAGGTAGAACTGCTGAATATTCCGTATCTGCCGCTCAACATAGTCGGAGCCGTAGTAGTGGAGGCAGTTCACCGGATAATCAGCGATCTTGCAGAATTTCCGGAACACCCGGCAGTCCGGGTGCTCGCGGAGGTAGAGGTGATCGTTTGCGTACCACTCGGGCTTAACCCGGCGGTAGTATTCGGCGCGGTCGGCGGCGTAGAGTTCGCGGTGGAGTTCCTTGCATGGTTCGTTTACGCGCCTGACCCACAGGACGTCCGCCATGAGGTGGCAGTAATACCCCAGCAGGAAAGAGAGCGTATGCGGGTCGTGGGATTTTCCGGCGATCATCTCGCGGTAGAATCTCTCGTAGTCGCAGTGACCCTTTCCGCGCTGAGTCCAGTGCGTGACTTCCTTGGGAGGGTCGAACCCTCCGGGGACGGGAATTCCACAGTCCGGCGCGACGTTTCCCGCCAGGAAGTCCGGCTCTGAGAGCCACGTTGCGCGCAGCTCAGCGGAAATCAGTTCGGCGACCCGAAGATGAGCGAGCCATGTAGCCATATTTTTACCTCCGGTTGAAATTGATCCTGAAATGTGGTATCATAGTAATATAGGAAAGGAGCACAGCCATGGATGACAAAGAAAAGAAAACCCTTCCGGAACAGCCCGTCGATGAGAAGCCGGAAAGTGCGCCGGGAGTTTCCGCGGAGCCTTCCGCACACACCTGGGTCGACGATATGAAGCAGGAGCTTGAGGATTACATCGAGGATCAGGGAATTTATATCAGGCAATAAATTGATCGTGGATAATGGCGATTACGGTGAATTATGTATTCCGAATTTAAAAAAGTGGGCGCCAGCCCACTTTTTTATTTTACTTCGGTACCCTGGTAATAATATGTCAGGATCTCCTTGTAGTCGTAGCCCAGGTAGGTCGCGAGGGCGTTTGCGCCGTTCTGGCTCATTCCAACGCCGTGGCCGTATCCGTAGGTGGTGAAGATAAACTTATCCGAGTTCGCGTCGTACTCAACGTCGAACGCGCTGGAGCGCAGCTCGAAGCTCATGATCCTCTCGCGGAACACGCGTCCGGTTATCTTTACGGAATCGCCGCTGCTGTCGGTGTAGCTGTGATATCCGCCGACGTTCATCTGACCTACGTAGAAGCCGTCCACATTGGTCTCTACAGAAAGCCACCCGGAGGGGTCTCCGGTGAGGTCGATGCCGGTCTTTTCCAGAACCTTGCTCTTTATCTCAGCGGAGGTGTATTCCACCTTCCTGCCGTAATTCGGGTCGTACTGCTTGTCGAGGTCGCAGAAGCGGCTCTGGAGGTAGGGATAATCGGTTCCCCATACGTTTTTGCTGGAAGCCGTGTAGCCCGCGCTGGACGCGGAGTACACAGCCTGAATGAGCGCCCCGTTGTAGTAGATCGCCTTTCCGAGCACCGACTGCACAAGCACGTTCACCGAATCAGAGACCGTGCTCGCAAGACCTACGCTCGGGTAGGTTCCGTACTCGTTGCAGAATTTAACGTATGTATAAGCCGCCACTGCCTGCGCCTTTATCGCTTCCGGCGCGAAGGTGTGTCCGACCTCGTTCTGCGTCATTCTGCCGACTATCTCAAGCGCCGAGCCGGAAACGGTGCTTCCGTTCGCCTTGACGGTGAGTATCTCGCCCGCCGCTGCGTCGCTGGAACTGCTGTCGGGATCGATCTCGTCCGGCTGGTCGTCGTTTGCGGAGCTTACCGGCGGAACGTCGTCGGCGTCCACCGGGATACCTCCGATGTCCTTCGCCGTGGTGGTCGTCGAAGCCGCAGCGCTTGTCGTTGCCGTTGTTGCCGTTGTCGCAGCGGTCGCCTGTGTTGTTGCCGCTGTAGTCGACGTTGTAGCGGGAGGCGTTGTCACTGCCGGTATCTCTTCGGTTTCCTCGCGCGGACCGAGGATTTCCTCGCTGTCGTAGGTCTCGGAGGTCGGCTCAAGTGTGGAGTCGTCCTCGCCGAGTATCTCGTCGGTCGCTTCCTGCGGCTGCGGGAGTTCATCGCTGAGGGCGCTGTATGTACTCATCACCATTTTGTCGGAGAGCGACATCGGCGCCATATTCAGCAGATTTATCTGCACCACGCCCGTTCCGGTCTCATCTGGTACAAGGAAGTCAAGCGTACCCTGACCCTCCGCCTGGTCGATGTCGCCGGCGGGGGCAGCGGTCTCGGAATGCTCCTCTGAGGTATCCTCGGTGAGCATCTGCGCGTCGCCGACAGTACCCATCACGCCGCATGTGAACATGTAGCAGTTCACGATCACCAGCGCTGCGATGATCTTCGCAAGTGATAGCTTTTTCATAGTTCCTCCGGTATCAGTAGTTGGACGGATCGTCCATCAGTCCGTTGTCCTCGAGGTATTCCTTCATGCCCTTTACAAGGGAGATATCCCAGGTCCTGCCCTTCCACTTGTCGCCGTAAACGTCGGTGTATGCCTTGAAGTACTTTATGCTGTCCTTGCGGGTTATCTTGGAGGTGTCGACGTCGGGGCTTTCGTTCTCGCGTACCTTTCTTGCCACGATAACAAGGCGCATGTTCTCGAATCCGGTGGAGCCGTCGCAGGTGGAGAGCGTCAGAAGCTCGTCGCCGTACTCGACGTCAACGCCGGTGTTGTACTTGCTTCTGTCCATTACTTCCTTTATGTATTCGTAGAATTCGTCGCTGTTCTTGAAGTAAACGTACTTGGTGTAGTCGAATACATCGCCGTGCTCCTCGTCGGTGTTGGTGATGAACACGGAGAATATCTTGTACTTGTTGTCCTGGTAGAGCGTGTTGAAGTCAACTACCGGGGTCTCCCTTAGGAAGTCGATATTGTTGTTGTAGTTGTTCAGTGCGGAGAACTTGTACTTGTACAGCATGTTGTGACCGTAAAGTATCGTGTTGTTCGGCATCTGGTTGGGTCCGAACTTGCCTTCGTAGTCGGTGAAGATGGTTCCTGCGAATTCCTCCTCGCCGTTAAAGTTGTGGTGGAGGTAGAACAGGTTGTCCTCGCCCTGGACTACGGGGTAGTCGACGTTGGTGCCGTTAATGGTTATCCAGCCGACGAAATCTTTATTTGCCTCGTAGTACGCCGCGTATTCCTCGTTTACAGAGCCTTCCGGCAGGTTTTCGATCTGCTCCTTGGTGGGAGCCTGGAGGTTTACGATCACCTGCTGCTCGCCCTGAACCACCTGCTCGCCGTTGCTGTCCACAACGGAGGTCCCGATGGGAGCCTCGGGCTTCAGCAGGGAGATAAAGTGAACCGCGATGATAACCAGTGCGGCGATCATCAGGCAAAGCGAACCCAGGAAGATAAGCTTGCGGGCTACCTCGGAGGAGCTGTCCCCCTTGCAGGGGAGCAGTCCGGTGCGGAGGCTCTCGCCGAGACTCTGCTTTTTCTTCTTGCGCTTTTTCTTGTTGTTATTGTTCGGGGAAAGACCCATATCCATTTCTGCCATGAGAGTAACGTCCTTTCAGAGATCATGCTTCGTCGGTCTTTTTGGACTCAACGGTATAGCTGTAATCGTAGATCATATCAGCGTCCCACTTTCTGCCGCCCCATGATCCGCCGAATACATTGTAATAGTAGTCAAAATACAGCGGGTCGGGGTTTTCGTACGCCTTGCTTACGTCGACTGTGGGATCCTCGCCCTCGCGGACCTCTCTGCCGAAAATGACCCAGCGCGCGTCGATACCGTAATCGAGAATGCAGGTCGACAGGGTGATGAGGTTGTCGCCGTACTTGAGGTCTACGTCGGTGTAGAAGGTGGTGCGGTCGAGAATCTGTGCTACGTAATCATCGAACGCCGCTTTATTCTTGAACTTCCTGCCCTGGAGATAGTAGAACACCTCGCCGTCCTTTTCTTCGGTGTTCACCAGCATGCCGGCGAATATCTTGTAGGTGGACTTGCGGTAGAGCGTGTTGAATGTTATTGTGGGGTACTTTCTGTACCAGTCCATGCCGTAGTTGAGCTGCGTACGGTAGTTGAAGTATCTTGTGAGCCTTGCGAAGTACTCGCCGGTGTTGACGTTGTGACCGTAAAGGATAATGTTAGCCGGGGTGTTTTCCGCGGTTATCTTCTCGCGGTAGTCCGCGAATACCGTACCTGTCTTGCTGTAATCGCCGTTGAGGTTGTGGTCGAGGTAGTATTCGTTGTTGTCGCCCTGAACGACCACGTTGTCAACGAAGGGTGAATCCTCGTCGCCCATGGTTATCCAGCCGATAACGTCCTTGTTCTGCTCCAGCAGAGGGAGGAACTCTTCGTTTACCTCGGGGTACTCCTTGACAAGCTCGTCCTTCTTTACCGGGTCGATGGTGACGCTGGCGGAGCCGTGGTAGAGGCTTGATATCTGCTCGTTGAGCTTGTTGTCCTGCGCGGTGCTTCCGTAGAACGAAATTATCATCACCAGCGAAACTATCAGCACAACAGCGGCGCCGAGGAAAATGCACTTGCGGATTATCTCGGCGGGCTTATCGCCTTTCCAGGGGAAAAGGTACTTAGCGATTCTGAGTAAGATGTTTTCCTTTTCAACAAAATTAGCCATGATATTCTATCCTTTCGGGATCGTTTAGTAGCTCAGCAGCTTTGATTTATCCCATGTGCTTCCTGCCCAGGAGCCGCCCATTCTGCTGTAGTAGTAATCGAACAGCTTGGGGTTGAGGTTCTGCTCGGCAACGGTAACGTCGACGGATTCGCTCTCGCCGGGACGAACCTTTCTCGCGAACAGTACCCAGCGGGTATCCACGCTCTTGCCGAGGGGCCAGCTGCATGTTGACATCGTGAGGATCTGGTCGCCGTAGGTGAGGTCCACATCGGTGAAGAACCAGCTTCTGTCCATTACGTCGATGATGAAGTTGTTGAAGTCATCCTTGCTGTAGAACTTCGTCTTGTCGACATAGTCGAACACCTCGCCGTACTGGCTCTGGGTGTTCGCGAGGATACCGGCGAATATCTTGTAGGTCTCGCAGCCGCCGCTCGGCGTTGCGAGCATTACCGTCGGGTGGACCTTATAGAACGCCAGCGGCTCCTTGCTTGCCATGTTGGGAACGTAGTGTGTAACGTGCGCGAAGAACTCGCCGCTTATCATGTTGTGACCGTAGAGTATGATGTTGTCGTCAGTGCCGTCCCACTTATTGAGGTAGGAGGAGAAGATGGTGCCGGAAACGCTGTCCTCGCGGTAGAGGTTGTGGGTAAGATAGTAGCTGTTGTCGTAGGACTTTACTACTACGTTGTTTACCGCCGTTCCGGTTATCTTTATCCAGCCCTTGACGTCGGAGTTGGTTGCGAGAAGCTCGTCCCAGTTCGGGTTTATCGGAGTATTCACGAGCGGAGTAACGTCGATCTCCTCGGTCTGATCCTGACTTGCGGTGGCGTTTGTGTTGAACGGGTCGTAGTCCGGGTTTACGTTAACGAGACTGTCCTCGGGGACTCCAGCGATATCGGCGATTTTCGAGTTGGTGCTCTTATCCGCGCCCATACCCGCAAGCTGAGAGATCAGCACGCCGATGGTAACGACGAAAACCACGACCGCCACTATCAGTACGATCTTGCGCACCTTCTCGCCGCCGGAGTCCTCCGCCTGCGGGAACGCCCCATAGCAGAACCGCGCCCAGCCGGACTTCGGCCTGCCCTTTATTTTATCCTGCTTCTTGGGGGATTTATGCGGTTCGGTGTAAAAATCCAGCTTATCGACCGCGATATCCCTTGAAGCGTGCTTCTTAGGCTTGTCTGTGTAATTTGCCATTAATATTCACCCCAGATTATTTCTTTATCTCGCAGAGCAGCATTGAAAGCGCCTTTTCCGCCGCAAGCGCGCGGATAAGCTCCCGGTCTGCGCTGCCCTGTGCAAAGAGGAATCTCTCGCTGCGGCAGCCATATTTTCCGCTGACCGCTATGCAGACCTCCCCGACCGGGTGTTCCGCGCTGCCGCCGGTGGGTCCAGCCACTCCGGTGGTGGAAACGCCGTAGTCCGCGCCGGAAAGCTCCATGATGCCCTTCGCCATTTCCGCGGCACATTCCACGCTGTATTCCGTGAACCGCTCGAGCACTTCCGCAGGAACATGCAGGATCTCGTGCTTTATGCGGTTAGAGTAGGAGCAGACCCCCAGCTCTATTACTGCGGAGCTTCCAGAAATGGAAGTCACCGCGCCGGATATCATGCCGCCGGTGCAGCTTTCCGCCGTGGAGATTTTCACGCTGCGCGCGGTGCATTCCCGGACGATTTCGCGGGAAAGCTCCGCTATACTATTATAAATGTTTTGAATATCCATATCACATGTCAAGGTCGACGTTTCTCACGCCGTACTTGAACTGCTTCACCTCGGTCTCCCTTACCGCCTTTTCGATGAGCGGCTCGAAATCGAACGACGCTTCCGCCGCGAGTATCTCCTCAAGCGACGGGCGGGTTTTCGGGTGCTTCGGGGAGAATACCGTGCAGCAGTCCTCGTAGGGCAGGGTGGACACCTCGAAGGTGTCGATGTGCCGCGCGATGTCGACTATTTCGCGCTTATCCATGCCGATCACCGGGCGGAATACCGGGTACTCCGCAGCGGCGTTGGTGCAGAAAATCGCGGGGAGCGTCTGGCTTGCGACCTGGGCTACGCTCTCGCCGGTGATTATCGCGCCGTAGTCGTTCGCCGCGCATATGCGGTTGGCAATCTTGACCATCAGACGGCGCATGAGAACTGTGAACAGCTCCTCGGGGCAGTTGTCCCTGAGCGCCTCCTGAAGTTCCGTGAACGGAACGCAGTAGAACACGATATTGCCGCACCAGTCGGTGAGCTTCTCGCAGAGCGCCTCGACCTTCATGCGTGCGCGCTCGGAGGTGTATGGCGGGCTTACGTAGTGAATGCAGTCCACGATGAGACCGCGCTTTGCCATCATGTAGCCGGCTACCGGGCTGTCTATGCCGCCGGAGAGCATGAGCAGGCTCTTGCCGGAGCTTCCGACCGGCATTCCTCCTGCGCCGGGGATCCTCAGTGCGCTGAGGTAGGCTCCGTTGTCGCGGATCTCAAGGCGCACGGTGACTTCCGGCTCGTGGACGTCCACGCCGATGTGCGGGAACGCGTCCAGAATGACCGCGCCCAGCTCCTGCTGTATCTCAGGGGTCTTCATCGGGAACGCCTTGTCGCTGCGCTTGGATTCCACCTTGAAGGTCTTTGCGCCCTCGAGGGCTTCGCGCAGGTACTCGGGAGCATGCTCCGCGATAACGCTGAAATCCTTCGGGAATACGGCGCAGCGCTGTATCGCGCTGATGCCGAATATCTTCTGAAGGCGGTTTATCACCTCGTCGATGTCGGCTTCCTCCGGGGGAGTAATGTAGATGGTTGACTGCCTGCGGTAAAACCCGAATGTGCCGAGCTTTTTCAGGCGGCGCTTTATGTTCTTCTGGAGCATGTCCTCGAATGTGGACTTATTCAGACCCTTGAGGGCTATCTCACCGTATTTTACAAGAATTATCTCTTTCATTTGTTCTGTTCCTTTTTCGATATTATCTGCGGAATCTCGCGATACCCGCCCTGATCCCTTCAATAAGCGCGTCGATGTCGGCTTCGGTGGTGTCTGCACACATGCTGACCCTTATTGCGCTGTCGGCGAGCTTATCGGGTATTCCGAACGCCGCCAGGACTCCGCTGGTTTTTCCGCGGGAGCATGCCGAGCCGCTTGAAACATATATCCCGCGCTCCTCGAGGGAGTGGAGCATTATTTCCGAGCGGACTCCCTCAACGCTGAAATTCACGATGTTGGGGACGCAGTTTTCTCCGGAGTTCACGGTTATCCCGCCGAGCGCGGAAAGACCGTCCAACATATGAGCCTTCAGCGCTCCGAAGTGCTCCGGCGTGCCGTGGTAGGCTCTGACCGCCGCTTCAAGTCCGGCGATGAGCTCCACCGGCTCGGTGCCGCTGCGGAGGTTCTTCTGCTGACCGCCTCCTGCCAGCAGCGGGGAAATGCGTATACCCTTTCTGATATAGAGCGCGCCGATACCCTTGCTTGCGTGTATCTTGTGGCCGGAAAGGCTGATAAGGTCGCCGTCCAGCGGGACTTTCAGGAATCCCTGAACTGCGTCGATATGTACGATGGTTTTCGGATTCTTCCGCTTGACCAGCCTGTACAGCCGCTTTACGTCGTTGGCGAAGCCGGTCTCGTTGTTGACCGCCATGCAGGACACCAGCACGGTATGCTCATCGACTGCGTCGGCGAGCGCCTGCACGAAGTCGGGGTGATCTTTCGGGGCGAGACGCTCCACATGGAAGCCACGCTCCTCCAGCTTTGTCATGACGTTCGCGACGGAGGGGTGCTCTATCGCCGTGGTGACTATCCGGTAGCCGGAGCGCTTATAGGTCTCCGCAGCGCCGAGCAGCGCGGTGTTGTTGCTCTCGGTCGCGCCGGAGGTGAATATTATGTCGCCCTCGCCAAGCTTTGCAAGCAGGGTCTTTTTCGAGGAGGCGATGATCTTTTCGGAACGTATGCCCATTCCGTGCAGGGAGCTAGCGTTTCCGAAGCTGTTCTGCATTGCCGATAAAATAGCGTCCGCTGCCTGTTCGCAGGGCTTTGTGGTGGCGGCGCTGTCCAGATATATCATTTGTTTCTCTCCTGTGCATAATAATGCATTTTATATACTAGTATAGTATAGCACATTTTGCTGTGTTTGAACAGTCTTTTTTTAAAATTTTCACCTTTATTTCATTGTGTTCTCGGTCGGGTTACAGAAAAGTTACAAAATGGTTACAAAAGAGACTGAAAAGTTACTGAAAAATTACAATATCCGGATTTCGGTTACAATCCTGTCATATATGTTGATTTTTCCTCCCGGGTATGATACAATATGTTCAGAAACACAAGTGACATAACGATCCAACATGATATATGATCCTCCTTCATTACCAAAATCCCCCGGTATCCCCGGGGGATTTTGGTTTTCCGGAGTTCCATAGTTTGGACATATGATTCAAATATGCTATTGACATGGGGGGCTTTTTAGGGTATAATTAACATTAAGCTGGCAGAATATAGTCTGCCGGTCTGGTTAGGCCTTAAAGTGAATTAAGCAATAAAGCCGCGGCGAAGCGGCATGTCAGGAGGTCAAGCAAATGTCAGACTACATCAGAAGGCTGCCGGTTTATCTGCTGCTGGACTGTTCAGGCTCCATGTCAGGCGAGCCTATCGAGGCAGTGAAGCAGGGAATCAAGGCGCTCCTCACCGAACTCAAGGGAGATCCACAGGCGCTGGAAACAGCGTGCCTGTCAGTTATCACATTCAACAGCACCGCGCGGCAGATATCCCCGCTGACTGAGCTGATGCTCTTCAAGGAGCCGGAGCTCACCGCAGGCGGCGCAACTGCGCTAGGCGGAGCGCTCCACGTTCTGGCAGACTGCATCCGTACAGAGGTGCGCACCTCCACCGCGACCCAGAAGGGCGACTGGAAGCCGCTGGTGTTCCTGCTGACCGACGGCGCTCCCACAGATAACCTCGACGAAGGAATCGAAGCGCTCAAGTCGGTTTCCACCGGAAACATCATCGCATGCGCTGCCGGAGCAAATGCGAATACAAATACGCTCCGCAAGATAACAAACAACGTCCTGATGATGAACAACCTCACCGCCGGCGACCTCGCGGCGTTCTTCGCGTGGGTGTCCGGCTCGATAAAGGCGTCCTCCAAGAGCATAGACGCAAAGCCCGGAGAGGCTATCCAGCTTCCGCCGCCTCCCCAGGGATTTGTTATCGTTCCCTGATAAGGGGGTATTATGTACGACGAAGATATCAGGCAGGAGCCTGACGCTCTGAACCTATCCGGCGTAACCGCTGCACAGCCTGTATCAGAAGAACCGCAGGCCTTAGCTGACGTTTCCGGAGCGGAGGAGCCTGTGCTTTCTGAATCCGCGCCGGAATCCTATGAAACTCCGGAGCCTGAGCGAACCCCCGAAGAAGCGAAGCCGGAGGCTTCGAAGCTCTCCGACCGGGAGGTAATGCGGCACACGGCGTCGATATGGCGCTACCGCACGGTGATAGAGGACGGCACGGAGCTTCATACCGAGTTCCACAGCAAATATCAGCGCGTCGGAAGGTGCGAGGCGATAGGCGCGCGGGTACGCGGAAAGAAGCACAAGCACGAGGGCACCAACTGCGACGACTGGTTCGAAACTGCGGAATCCGCGGGCTGCCTTATCGCGGTGGTCGCGGACGGCGCCGGCTCTAAGCCGCTGTCGCGCATCGGCGCAAGGGTAAGCTGCGAGGGAGCCGTCGAGTACCTCAGGGGCGCGGTCTCCGGGTTGTTTGAAAGCCAGCCGGAGCTTCGCGTGAAGCTCTCCGGGGATATGTCCGGGGCAGAGTTCATGGAAGCCTGCGGGCAGATAGCTCCGCTGATACAGAACGCCGCACGCGCGGGGTTCAACGCAGTTATAAAGAAGCTCGGGAGCATTTACTCCGACAGCGCCTACACCGCGAGTCTCGGCAGGAATCCTACCCTCGCGGACATGGGGAGCACGTTTCTTGCGGCTCTGGTGGTCCCGCTGGAGATAAACGGCGGGCATGAGAACTTCGTGCTCTCCGCCCAGATAGGCGACGGCTGTATCTGCGCCATCGACAGGAACGCATGTCACGAGAACTGCTTCCGGCTGCTTGGCGAAGCGGACAGCGGCGCGTACTCCGGCGAAACTGACTTCCTGTCGGAAAAAAACGTCTCCGAAGGCGCAATCGCCCGCAGGACCAGAATAAGCCGCGGAAAGTCAGACATCATAATGCTGATGAGCGACGGCGTAGCGGACGATTATTTCCCGGCGCAGCCCCAGATGAAGCGGCTGTGCCTTGATCTCATGCTCAACGGGATAATCCCCATGCCTGGCGGAAAGTCTGAGCCTCTCCCGCCGGAGCCAGTGCGGTTCCCGTCGGTAAGCCCGGATCAGCGCTCTGTTGCCTTGCAGTACGCAAAGCAGCTCCTGAACGATGGCGAGGACGTCGACGGGCTGTGGGACAGGCGCGGGGAGCTGGCTCCCTGGTCGCTGGACTCCTGGGGAGTATTCATCGGGAAGCGCCCGCAGGACAGACTGCTGACCTGGCTCGACAACTACAACGAGCGCGGCAGCTTCGACGACCGCACGCTTGTGGTGCTGGACCTCAGCGCGCAGGACTGAAAAACATGTCCGGAGGAGTTCCGGCATAACGTATAATGAATCGCGGGTATCCGCGGAAAGGAAAGACTGACGGAATATGAACAGCGGTCAGATAGTGACTGCGGTGCTCGAGGAAGGTTCGCCGCTTGGCAGCACGCTTGATTTCGTGGTGGACGCCAACGCGCCCCGGGGCGGAATGAAGCACACCTTCTTCACACCGGACAGAAAATACGCGGTGCAGTTCTTCAACGACCCGCGCGACGGGCACAATCCGAACATTCAGGATCGTATCCGCACCATCGTCAGCATTTATAATCCCACCCTGTCGGAGCAGGCGGGGGGAGCGCTCGGCAATACGGAAAAGACCGCGGAGTACTTCCGCAGCCGGTTCTGCTGGCCTGTCGCGATAGTCAGCCAGCCGGAGTTCGGGATAGTCTGCCCGACCTACCCGCAGAAGTTCTTTTTTAGCGGGAACGCTTCCACGAATGGGCTGAACCTCAAGGGCAAGGACAAAAAGAGCAACTGGTTCACCGGAAGGCTCAGGAAGTACATCGCCCCGGAGGAAAAGGGCGATTTCCGCACCATGCTCGGGGCGGCGATATGCCTTTCAAGGAGCATTCGCAGAATGCACCAGGCGGGGCTTGCGCATTCCGACCTATCCTGCAACAACGTGCTCATCGACCCAAAGAGCGGTTCCACCGTCGTTATCGACATAGATTCGCTGGTGGTTCCGGGAAAGTATCCGCCGGAGGTGTGCGGGACATCCGGGTACATAGCGCCGGAGGTTCTCGCAACGCTGGAGTACGACTACAACGACCCGCGGCGCTGCCTGCCCTGCGTTTCCACAGACCTGCACGCGCTGCCGGTGCTTATTTACGAATATCTCTTTCTCAGGCACCCTTTAAAGGGACCTAAGATACACAGCGCGGCTTCCGCCGAGGAGGACGACTACCTCGCGATGGGACCGGAAGCGCTGTTTATAGAAAACCCAAACGACAGGAGCAACCGTCCTCCGGATCTGAATGTGACGATACAGTCGCTTTCGAAGGGGCTTGAGCAGTTGTTCCTTAGGGCGTTCGTGGACGGGCTTCACGACCCTTCACAAAGGCCGACCGCGATGGAGTGGGAGCGTGAGCTCCTGCGCGCGTGGGACAGACTTGTGAAGTGCGGGAATCCCGGCTGCGAGAAAAAATGGTTCATTCTCAGAGATGAGAGTGCTCCCGTATGCCCCTTCTGCGGAACACGCCTCCGGGACAGGGTGATCAGGCTCGGCTTCAAGAGCATGATGAGGGGCAGGAACGGCGTATACCGCGACAACGGCGAGGCTATCGCGTACGATGGCATGCCGCTGTACGACTGGCACGTAAGTTCCGCTGTCCACAATGATGAAAAGGCGGGCACCGATATGCGCGCGTACATTTGCAGGCATAACGGAATGTGGCTGCTCGTCAACAACGGGGTGGAGGGCATGACTTCTCCCTCCGGAAGGCTTGTCCCGAAGGGACAGGCGGTAGAGCTCAGGGACGGAGCGGTGTTTCGCATGACCGACCGTGATGACGGTCTGCTGTGCGAAGTATCGGTGTACTAGTCCTTTGGGTGATTTCTTTTGAAAGAAAGGGAAAATTTATGAAGCAGTTTGGTTTGACAGACAAGCAGGCTGAGGAGTCGCGGCAGAAATACGGCGACAACAGCATGACGGAGCAGGCGTCCGAGAGCTTCTGGGATAAGCTCAAGGGCAACCTCGGCGACCCGATGATAAAAATACTCATCGTTGCCCTGCTCATCAACGTTGTTCTGGCAGTGCTCGGCGGCGTTGGGATCATCAAGGAGGGCGCTCCGGAATGGTACGAGCCTCTTGGAATTTTCGTGGCTATCGCGCTTGCAACGCTGGTTTCCACCTTCTCTGAGTACAGGAACGAGAATGCGTTCCAGAAGCTCCAGGAAGAGGCTTCCCGCATTATGTGCAAGGTCTACCGCAACGGCGAGATCGCCGAGGTGGCAATAAACGACATTGTGGTCGGCGACGCTATCCTGTTACAGTCCGGAGATAAGGTTCCGGCTGACGGTATCATCATCGACGGCGATATCAAGGCAGATCAGTCCGTGCTCAACGGCGAGAGCCGCGAGGCTAAGAAGCTCGCAGTTCCCGAGGGCTGGAAGGATACCGACGAGAGCCTCAATTTCGACAACGAGCACAAGGTGTTCCGCGGAAGCGTGGTATGTTCCGGCAACGCGGTGATGGAAGTCACCGTAGTCGGCGACAAGTCCGTATACGGCAAGATCGCAAGCGAACTCCAGACCGACGACGACCGCGAGACTCCGCTCAAGGTGAAGCTCGGCAAGCTGGCTGACGGCATAAGCAAGTTCGGCTACATCGGCGGTATCGCTATCGCGGTCGCGATGCTCATAAAGACGCTGTTCATGGGCGAGGGCGGCATCGAAGCGTTCCTGTTCGCAGAGGGAGTTTTCCAGTGGGCGGCTCTGCTCGAGGCTGTTATCCAGTCCGTAATGCTTGCGGTCATCATCATCGTAATGGCTGTCCCCGAGGGACTTCCACTGATGATCGCAATAGTTTCCGCGCAGAACATGGGCAAGATGCTCAAGGACAACGTGCTTGTAAGAAAGGTCGCAGGTATCGAGACCGCAGGCTCCCTGAATATCCTGTTCTCCGATAAGACCGGCACCATCACCAAAGGTAAGCTCGAGGCGGTAACGTTCATCGACGGCGCCCTCAACGAATCGAAGAAATTCGGCGACATCGGCGGAAAGCTGAAGGATATCCTGTCGCTGTCTATCCATAAGAACACGCTCTCCGTTGTTTCCGGCGAGGGCAAGGACATGAAGGTGATCGGCGGAAACGCCACCGAGCGCGCTATACTCGGTTTTGCGGCAGGCACCGAGTGTTCCGCGAACGTGAAGGCGGTCGGCAATATCCCGTTCAACTCCACAAACAAGTACTCCGCGACCCAGGTGACAGGCGACTATGACCTGACACTCATCAAGGGCGCGCCCGAGAAGATACTCCAGAGATGCTCCCACTACTGGGACGTAAACGGCGAGAAGAAGCCGTTTGACATGACCCAGCTCAACAAGCAGATAGACGAGCTTGCAAACCGCGCTATCCGCGTGCTGGCTATCGCTACCACAGAGGACGCTCTCGGCGAGGACGCGCTCCCGGACAGCAGCAACTGGACGCTGGTAGGCGTTGTGGGTATCCGCGACGAGGTGCGTCCGGAGTCCGTGACCGCCATCGCGGAGGTAAAGGGCGCAGGCGTGCAGGTGGTAATGATCACCGGCGACCGCAAGGAGACCGCAGTTGCCATCGCGAAGGACGCTGGTCTGCTCGAGAAGGACACCGATGTTGTCCTGACCTCCGACGAACTTGCAAAGCTCTCCGATGAGGAGATCAAGAAAATGCTCCCGAATATCCGCGTTATCGCAAGAGCGCTTCCCTCCGACAAGAGCCGTCTGGTGCGCCTTGCCCAGGAGCTTGACCTCGTTGCGGGCATGACCGGCGACGGCGTCAACGACTCCCCGGCGCTCAAGAAGGCGGACGTAGGCTTCGCAATGGGCGGCGGCACGGAAGTCGCAAAGGAAGCGTCCGATATCGTTATCCTTGACGACAACTTCAACTCCATCGACCGCGCTATCCTCTACGGCAGAACCATCTTCAACTCCATCAGGAAGTTCATTGTATTCCAGCTCACTATCAACGTTTCTGCGGTTCTCATCAGCTTCATCTGCCCGCTCATCGGAATTGACAACCCGCTGTCCGTTATCCAGATCCTGTGGGTAAACCTCGTAATGGATACGCTGGCGGCTCTGGCATTCGGCGGCGAGCCGGCTCTCTCCAGATTCATGCACGAGAAGCCCAAGCGCAGAACTGAACAGATAATCAGCAGGAACATGATGTCCCAGATAATCACCGGCGCAGGCTGGACGTTCATTCTTTCCCTCGCGCTTCTGGTACTCGGCAGCTTCGACGCTGACCCGAACGTACCCGGCGTAAGCTTCCTCGAAAGCTGGGGCTTCCTCCGTCAGAACACCATCGAGGGCGAAACCCATATGTTCCTTCACACCGCATACTTCGCATTCTTCATCTTCATCGCGGTGTTCAATGCGTTCAACGCAAGAACTGACCGCGCGAACCTGTTCGATAACCTCGGAAAGAACAAGGGATTCCTTACGGTTTTCGGCATAATCGCGGTAGTTCAGATACTCATGACCTACCTCGGCGGCGCTATCCTCAGCGGCTACGGTCTGAATGCTGCCGAGTGGCTGATGGTGCTTGTAATGGCGATCTCCATTATTCCGGTGGACCTCATCAGAAAGGGTATCGCAAAGGCGGTCTCCAACAAGTAAGGCTCGGTAAATTCCCGGCGGCTCCGCAGAATGCGGGGTCGCGGGGGACAACATATATGATTTTCAAGGAGGAAAACAAAATGGCAGTAAATCTTTCTAAGGGTCAGCGCGTAAGTCTTGACAAGTCCGTAACTCTGGCAAGGATCGGTCTCGGCTGGGACACCAACAAGTACGACGGCGGCAGCGATTTCGACCTTGACGCGAGCGTGTTCCTTCTGGGAGCAAACGGCAAGGTTCTCCGCGACGAGGACTTTGTATTCTATAACAATCTCAACGGCAGAAACGGCGCGGTAGTCCACACCGGCGACAACCGCACCGGCGAGGGCGACGGCGACGACGAGGCTATCATCATCGACTTCACGAAGATCCCTCCGGAGATCGAGAAGATCGCAGTTACCGTAACGATTTTCGACGCACAGCAGCGCAACCAGAACTTCGGTCAGGTATCCAACGCGTACGTAAGAGTAGTTAAGATCGACAACCCCGACGACGTTAACGGCGAGGAAGTTATCCACTTCGACCTCATGGAGGAGTTCTCCATCGAGACTGCGCTTGTTGTATGCGAGATCTACCGTTACAACGGCGACTGGAAGTTCAACGCGGTTGCAGCGGGCTACCAGGGCGGACTCGAGGCGCTCTGCCGCGCTTACGGCGTCAACGTGTAATTAATCAGAAATCAGCACCGGTCAGGAGGGAAGCGGCTTGTCAGCTCTGTCAGATATAATTGCAAATACCCCGGCGGGGGGAACAGCCGCGCTCCCGGCGGGCGAGTACGAAGGACCTGTTGTTATAAACAAGCCGCTGACTCTCCGCGGAAGCAGCGCCACCGTGTGGTCTAAGCACGGCAGCGTTATCGAGGTTTCGTCGCAGGGCGTGACCCTCGAGGGGCTTCGCGTGGAGATAACCGAAGGCGCGCTCTCTGAGCCTGCGATTACCGCGAAATTCCCGGTGAATATCAGGGACGTGGAGGTGCTCGGCACTGTTTCCGGCTTCGGCGCGGAGGACGGCGAGTGCGGTATCCCGCGGGCGCTTCAGCTCGGGGAGCTTTCCCCGTCTGAGGAGAACAGCTTCATTATGACGGTGGATATTTCCGCCCCGGCGAAGCTGGTCTGCACCGCCTCCGGGGTGAGGTTCGAGCCGCAGGATATCCCGGCTGGGCGCAGCAGCGTCAGGGTGTTCGTCAGCGGAAGCGGCTCCGCTTCGCTGGTTTATTCGGAGGTGCTTCTGGTTTCGCAGTTCCGAAGGAGGATATACCTCAGCGGAAGGTTCTCGGCGAATGCTCCGGCGGTAAAGGAGCGGCTCATTTACGAGGCTCCGCAGATAGCGAGGAACGCTCCGCTGACCGCCGCAGCTCCAGCCATGGCTGTGAATCCGGAGCCGGCGGACGTGATCTCCGACGTGGGGGCGGCTCCGCTGTCAGATGAACAGCTTCTTGAGCTGCGGAAGGGTCAGCGCGTTCCGGCGGCGGGATACCTCTCCGGAACGGTGGAGGTGTACCTCACCGGGCAGCGGCTCGGAAACGCGGATATCGACCCATATGTATTCCTGCTTGACGAGAACGAGAAATGCCGCGGAGAAGGCGATCTTGTGTTCTTCGGAAACGAGCGCTCCCAGGACGGCGCGGTGCGTTACTACCCGGACGACGGGCATATTTCCATTGACCTGGCGAAGCTCCCGCCGGAGGTGCAGCGCATTTCTGTGGCATACTCGGTTTATTCCGGAGACAGCGTGAAGAATTTTTCGCAGGTCAGGGAGCCGAGGGTGGCGCTGTTTTCCCAGGGAAAGGAACGCGTGAGGTTCGACATACCGGGGCTAACGAACGAAATAACCATCATCGCGATGGAATTCTACATATACCGGGGCGAGTGGCGGATATCCGCAGTCGGCGCGGGATACCGCGACGGGCTGGTGAAGCTCTGCAGCCGCTACGGTATACAGGCAAGCACATAAAGGATCCGAAGCTCCGTCACGGTTTTTCGGGAACCCACTTTACACATTAATTGAGAGGACAGGACAGACAGAATGGCTTCCGCAGGATTTGTACGTTATACCGGTTACGACAATGCCGATATTTTCAAGAATATGCTGATCGAGGCTTACGCGGCGGCGAAGAAAAACGGTCTGTTCTTCGAAGGGAAGATCCCCATGGCTTCCACTGCGGAGGTCAGCGCTGCCGCGAACTACGCCGCGGGGGATTTCAGCGACGTTAAGTCGGTGAAGGCGGGATTACAGTCGTGGCTCTCGACGCAGCGCATTGAATGCGACGCCGGCGCCATGGCGGAGGCGCTCACCGAGGCTTCAAGGAACTGCGGCGCAAACGGCAGGAACACCTACCTCGTGATATTCTGCTGGCTGATGAAGTACCTTGCGGTACGTCCGCAGTCGTTGGTGCTGATAGGCGCGGCGAGCCTGCGCGAGCTGTACTTCCTGCATATCATGAACCTTGCCGGGGTGCGTATCGTGTACGTTTCCTACGGCATGGACAAGGACTTTGACAAGTTTCCGCATGCGAACCGCGTTCAGAATATGACCGGCTCCATGAGCGGAATGATACAGATGGATTTTTCGCACATCGACCTGTCAAAGGCGGCTCAGATGAGCCAGATGAGGGCTTCCGCGCAGCAGGTGGAAAACACCGTGCAGCGGCTCAGCACAACAGCGGCGGGTATCTTTGAGGACTTCATGACAGAACACCGCACCCGCGTCGTTAAAAACGGCGGAGTGTTCCGCGAGGGCGGGGTTATCCCGGTGTACTTCGCGGCGCTCATCGGCTATGACGAGGAAGCGGTGTACAACAACATGCTGCTGAAGTTCAAAGAGGGCTTCGCGGGAAGCAAGAAGCAGCTTATTTTCATTGAAAAGCCGATGGAAAATCCAACCGCCGAGGAGATAAGGCAGCTCGGGACGGTCAGCAGGAACAGCACCGGCGAGATGATAGACGAGCTGGCGCTGCTGATAAAACTGAACGGCGATCCGATACGCACCGCGCTGGCCCAAACGGAGCTTCGCAAGCTGCTCAACGAGCTTTACACCGGCAATCAGACGGTGGTTTTCAACTACGGAAGCAAGCTTATTTCCTGGCTGTACCGCTGCACCCAGGCGCGGAAGTACGCCGTGCAGTACGCGGATATTCCGGTGGTGCTGTATTACGGGGATATCTCGCAGTCGGAGCTGTATTTCCTGCATTTCATGTCGCGGTGCGGGTTCGATGTTATCTACATCACGCCGAACAAGCAGCTTCTGGATATCACGGTCGACAAGAACATTGACAACAGAATGCAGATTTTCCAGCTTCCGCAGAGCAGGGAGAGCGGAAGCTACCCCAGCAAGGCGGTCAAGATGAAGGTCGCAACGGTGGCGTATTCCGCGGAGCGAGAGCTTGACACCATGCTCTACGGCGGCGACGCGGGGATATTCCGGGACTTCCAGTTCCCGAACAGCCAGACCGTCACGCTGAAAACCACGCTTGAGGAGATAGGCATACTGTGGAAGCAGGAAGCGCGGTTCCGGCAGGGCTTTGAGACCTCCGGGAACCTTGTAACGGTGCCGAATATCTTCGCAAAGATAAGCGGAGTAAAGGACGGCAGCGCGGCGGCATACTGGGAGGAGATACGCGAGCGGCTCACGCCGGAGACTATTCTCCGTGTAAAGACCGCAGACCAGCAGCCGACAGCGAATCCCGACCTGTCGGTTTACCGCAGCTTCTACCGCAACGGAAAAATCGACGCCGAGCGGCTGAAGGCGTCCTCGCTGAACCGCTACAGCTACCTTCCGGACAGAATACAGGATATGCTCCTGTTCAAGCTCCAGGAAGCGGCGGACAGTGGGTTCCTGAAGCTTCAGGGCGACGAGCTTATGTGCTCGGTGATGCATTTCGGGCTGAACCTCGACAAGGAGTTCATGAAGCTGCTGCAAAGCTTTGATTTCACGAAGCAGCTCCCGAAGCTGATATGGATAGACGCAGTGGAGCAGACCTTTTCTCTTGAGGAGTGCATTCAGCTTGTGCTGTGCAATCTTATCGGCTTTGATATACTGATATACACCCCGACGGGGTACAAGAATCTCGAAACGTTCGTTTCTGCGGACGCATTCGAGGAGCATACTCAGAACGAGTTTCTCTACAATATGGAGGTGCCGAAGTTTAAGATACCCTCCGAGCAGAAGAACGGCGGATTTTTCGGCAGGCTGTTCAGAAAGTAAATTTGAAAGGAACAAACGATTATGGGATTACAGTTTACACCCGGCTCTCAGATGCAGCCCGCGGCACAGCCCCAGACTGCTCCGGCGACCACTCTTGCAAAGACCCCCGAGGAAGCTGCGCTCGATGTGAAGATCGAGGAAGCGAAGAACTTCAATATTCAGGTAACGGCTGACCAGATCAAGCAGGAGCTTGCCACCAGCGAGGAGATCGACAAGCTTGTGAGCACCATCAACCTCAACGATTCCAACACCATCGTTAAGTTTGGCGCAGAGGCGGCAGAGGAGATCTCGAAGGCTTCCGACCAGGTGCTGAAATCCATGACGATAGACCAGGTGAACGACACCGGCGTAATGCTCAAGGAACTTGCGAGCATTATGGATAAGTTCGATATTAAGGAGATACAGGACGAGAAGCCGGGCTTCTTCGGAAATCTCAAGAAGAAGCTTGAGAAGATCATCGGCAAGTACGAAACGATGGGCAGCGAGGTCGACAGGATCTACGTTCAGCTAAAGAAGTACGAAAACGAGATCGGCGACGCCAACACCAAGCTTGACAACATGTACGACGCGAACCTCGGCTATTACCAGGAGCTTGTGAAGTACATCATGGCGGGCGAACAGGCAGTAAAGGAGCTTGACCAGTACATCGCGGACTACACGGCAAAGTGCGAGGCTAACCCGGACGACGGCACGATACGCATGGATCTCTCCAACCTGACCCAGATGCGCGAGATACTCGACCAGCGCGTCATGGACCTCAAGGTAGCTGAGAACGTGGCTATTCAGACGGTTCCCATGCTCAAGACCATGGAGTATTCCAACCTGAACCTGGTGAGAAAGATAAACTCCGCGTTCATCATCACCATGCCGGTATTCAAGCAGGCGCTGGCGCAGGCAATCATGCTCAAGCGCCAGAAGATAATAGCTGATTCCATGCAGGCGCTCGACGAAAAGACCAACGAAATGCTCAAGAAGAACGCGCAGAACACCGTTGCGCAGAGCAAGCAGATAGCGGCTATGGCTTCCGGCTCTTCGATCAAGGTGGAGACCCTTCAGGAGACCTGGACTACCATTGTAAATGGTATCGACGAGGTTCAGAAGATACAGAGCGACGCAAGGGAAAAGCGTAAGCAGGACGCAGTTGCCCTTGAGGAGATCAAGGCGGATTATAAGAAGCGTATGAAGGCGTAATATTAAACTGGCAGGCTGAAAAGCCTGCCAGTGTTTGTATTAGCGTTATTGGGTGTTCGCCGCTGAGCACGTAGTGGTTCGATATTCCTGACGGCTCAAAATGCTATCGGCTTCGAATCAAATCCTGACTGCGGCTTATTTTGAAACGCCCAGCGAACCGAGTATAGCTCCGGTGATGGTAGCCGCTATATATTCTGCCAGCTTTTTGCGGTCTCCCATGTCACGCTCGATGCAGTCCAGAAGTATTCCGGCGATAGCCTCGGTCAGAAAACGGCTCAGGAACACCTGATAGCTGTCCTCCGCCGTCACGGAATGCTTCTTTACCGCCTCGCAGACCAGTTTGTGTATAGGCTCGTAGATGTCGTTGTAGAAGTACCTCGAAAGCTCCGAGCGGCCTATCGAATGCACTATGTTATGCAGAATATCATGATTTGAGCTGATGTAATCCAGCGCGAAATCCACGGCATCCCGCCGCTGCGATACCAGGTCGTACTTCCCGAACATGCACATC
>UMBS01068466.1_pt1 | contig 27508 bp, 22 predicted proteins | sample 1964031 | NCBI WGS metagenome assembly UMBS01 (sample SAMEA4835948, study PRJEB28245) | human gut metagenome | biome: gut microbiome; material: fecal sample | place: Denmark | collected 2008 | reverse complement strand
TCGCCGAGTGTGATACCTGCCTTCTCAAGGACGTCCGCAACGGTTCCTTCAATCATCGGAACTGCCTTTGTTTCGCCGTCAGCGGTGACGTTCACGTCGAACGCGCGATAAATGGTGATGTAGGCGGTGTTGCTGCTGACTTCCTCGTAGGATACCTTGTCGTTGCTGCTGAGCTGGTAGTTGCCGAGCTTCAGTATGGCGTAAACATCGGATTCAGACGTCATGAGTTCTCTTGTAACGCCGTTATCCGTAATATAGACCCGATCCTTGAAGTAGATCGAACCTGTCATAACTGCCACCATAAATATCGTGGCTGCGAACATAGCCGCCTTGACGAGCCTGCTTCTGAGATCCAGCTTGTTCATCTTGGCGTTTATCATCTGTGGTTTCATATTTGCCTCCTGAGTAGTTACTCATGCCCTCCCGGCAATCTCCCCGTATCCGGCAGTTGCCGGAATGCGGGTGTAACTTCCGTACAGCGTCAGGCTTTGGGGAAAGCCCTAAGCTGAAGCAAAACGCACTGTCCCCAACAGAGCTTTGCATTTCGAAGCCTGTTATCTATCTACCCTCCGCTAAGGCGGAAGTCGGCTTCTGATCGTTCTCTTTTTTGAAAGCAGCACAAAAGGCCGCACGGAGCTTTTCGCTTCGATGGTTTGTATTATAGCCCTTTTCCTTGTCAATGTCAAACGAACGGAAGTTCATAATTTTGTTGAAGTTTCACAAATCTCATTTGTAACCAATTTGTAATCATTCGATTAAAAGCCGAGTTTCTGTAAAAATCTGTAATTTAAACGTTTTCTTTTTGTAAAAATCACTAAAAATCAAACTTGTGAGTTTGTCGTCATTCTTAACAAAAATCAACAATGTTGCGTTTTATAAGTTTGTTAGTTTAAGACAATGAAACGTCCATGTTTTTTCACATCGTAAACTCCATCTGCATAAGAATGCGGGTTTGCAAAAATATATGATGACAAACGTCCGGATATGTGTTATAATAGTATAGAAATAGTAAAAGCGCCCGGAGAATCCGGGACAAGAGATATCGTTATATTATATATAGTATAAGAGGAAAGGACAAACGGGGCATGAATCACGAGAAATCCTGCGGTGCAATAGTATACAGAAAGCGCCACGGGAACACAGAGATCCTGCTGATAAAGCATGTAAGATCCGGCTGCTGGTCGTTCCCGAAGGGTCACATGGAGCCCGGCGAGAACGAAATGCAGACAGCAATCCGCGAGATAAAAGAAGAAACGAACATCGACGTATCAATAGACGACCCGTCGTTCCGCCAGGTAGTGGTATTCAACCCACGCCGGGACATAACCAAGGAAGTAGTGTACTTCCTTGCCCGGGCGGTAACGTTCGAATGCGAACGCCAGGAAGAAGAAATAGCCGATGTGCGCTGGGTTGAGATAGGTCAGGCAGGGGCGGTGCTGAACTACGACAACGACCGGCTGCTTGTAAACCGGGCTAAAGCATTCCTGGCAAAAACCAAAATATAAAAAAACTTGCAACCTTTTTATGGGGAACTTTGTTTTATAGACAGAACGGGCCGAACGCCCGGGAGATCCAAAGCAAAAACGCGCCGGATACAGACAGTCCGGAGTATTAATCAAACACCCAAGGGAGGTTTCACCATGAAAAGAAGAATACTTGCAATGAGCATGGCGGCAGTTACCGCGCTCACATCGACCAGTATCTGCGCATTCGCAGACGGACAGAACAGCGAAGCACTCGCTTCCGCAATAACGATCGCAAAGACCCGCCTTGACATTCCGGAGGAGCTGACCGAATTCAGCTACAACACCTCTGAAAATTACAAGACCACCACCTACAACCTCACATGGAGCACCCCTGCCGACGCAGACGAATACAGGGAAGTATCAGTAACCGTATGCGGAAGTCTGATACTGTCCTATTTCGACAGCTCCATGTATTCGTCCAAGAATGCCGACAGCCACTTTGCAAAGCTCACCGGCGACGTGCTCTACAAGAAGGCTCAGGCAGCGGTCAAGAAGCTGAATCCGACGGTTGCCGACGTTATCTCCATCGACCGTGACAGCCTTAACATCACCATGTACGGCAGCAAAGCGCAGTTCTCTTTCGTAAGAACCAAAAACGGCGTACCGGTCAGCAACGACCGCGGCTCCATAGTGCTAGACAAGGACACCGGCGATATCATAGGCTTCCACATGAGCTGGCATGTCAATGCGTCTTTCAGGGACAGCAAATCCGCTATCTCACTTGACAAGGCAAAGCAGAAGTACGCTGAGATGATACAGCTCACCCCGCAGTATGAGTTTGATTACGACTGGCAGACCAAAAAAGTGACCGCAAGACTGGTATACCGCCAGGGCCAGTACGGCGAGATAAACGCGTTCACCGGCAAAAAGAGTGATTTCAGCGCCGACGGCTACTATGACGGCAGCAACGAAACCGAAGATGCAGTCGCCGACATGGACACCGGAAAGGGCAGCGGCGAAGGCGGCTATCAGTTCACCGAGCAGGAGCAGGCAGAGCTTGATAAGAAGCTCCCCTACGCAAGCAGCGAAGCTGTAATAAAGCTCATGCAGGCGGATAAGTGGCTGACCTATTCCACTGATATGGAGCTTGTTTCATCTGACCTTTACAAGGTAAGCTTTACCGGTAAAGACAAGTATTACTACACCGCGAACTTCTCCAGCTACGTTCCCGACGAGAACGACTACGTTTACGAGGAGATAGTCGAGGAGGACGGTTCTGTAAGCGTTCCGGCAGTAGAATCAGCCCAGAACTGGCAGGAGGTCAACATCACCGTTGACGCGGAAAGCGGTCAGATAATGAGCTATTATTTCTGGGATACTCGCGACAGCAGATCCAGTTCATATGACCTCGATAAGGCTGACAAACTCGCCGAGGAGATCGCAAAGACCTACGCCGGCGACCGCTTTGTGGAATACAAGGGCAATCCTTCCACTGATTACTCCTGGACAGACCAGAACAACAAAACATTCTATAACGGAAGCAGCCATTCCTGGGACAGATACTCCAGCGACATACTGGTCAGCGGAGATTCCATCAGCGTAGGCCTTAATGCAGATATGAAGCTGACTAACTACAGCTACAGCTATACTGACGTTAAGCTTCCCGATTCCTCCAGAATGCTCAGCACCGACATGGTAATGCAGAAGTTCTGGGAAAACAACGACCTGAACCTCTACTATCTCGCAAGATTTACCGATAAGAAAACCAAGACCGTGCTCGTATACGGCACCGATTCCGACGTTTACGTTGACGCGACTACCGGCGAGCCGGTATATGACTGGCAGTATGCTTCCGATGCTGCGAACGACCTCTCCGGCATAAAGGACAAGAAGATACTGAAGATGGCGAAGGCACTGGACGATCACGGATACCTCATCTCCACTGAAAAGTTCAGCGAGAACGACACCGCCGATTCCGCAGTATTCGAGCAGCTCATGGGCGTAAATACCGACGAAGAAAGCAAGAAGCTGACCCGCGGCGACGCACTGGTGATCTTCACAAAGTCTGTAGCAGGCGACGCCATTCCGGAGCTGAAGGGCATCTACAAGTCTCCGTTCAGCGACGTTAAGGACACCGATAAGAATGTTGGATATTACGCTATAGCATACGCAATGGGCGCTGTAAGCGGAAACAAGCTCAACGCAAAGGCAGACTTCACCTACGGGGATATGATAAAGATGGTTTATACGTTCTACGCAGCGGAATAAATCACATCACGGCTTAGATATATGCGCTCCCGCCGGACAGCGGGAGCGCTGTTTTTCGGTGTATTGTAAGAAAAAACGGCCAGAGTTTTGGCGATAATACCCAAAATTCCCGCAGAGTGTGAAAATGTAGTGAAATCATATTAACAAATCACATGTTGTGTGGTAAAATAAACTTGTAGTATGGAAATTATCGTGCTCCCTGAAACCCGGGAGCTGGTTCGTGGAGGTATATATGGACGAAAATTCGAGAGTAAGCCTTACTAAGCCCACTGGTCAGTCTGGTCAGGCAGGTCAGACTGCTCAGGGCGGCACCCAGGGCTGGAGAGACCCAGCCACTGGAGAAATATACGCACAGCAGCCGGTACAGTACCAACAGGCTCCGCAGCAGGCGCAGCCCTATCAGCAGTATGCTCAGCCAGTTCAGCCAGCGCAGACGTACCCCCAGGGAGTTCCGAATAATATCCCGCAGCAGGTAAACTGGCAGGGTCAGTCCCAGAACAATGCATATCAGCCCTATCGTCAGGACGCTGTACCCCAGGGAGGATATCAGCAGCCAGTACAGCCTGTGAATGGATCGACAAAATTCTGCAAGCACTGCGGACAAGTCATTCCTGCTGACGCGGTAATATGCACCCACTGCGGCAGGCAGGTCGAGGAGCTGCGCACTGCGCCGTCAGCGGCACAGCCTATAATCATTAACAACAGCAACAACAATACGAATAATAACGTGAACACAGCCGCGATGATTCCGATGGGAAAGCCGAAAAATAAGTGGATAGCATTTTTCCTGTGCCTGTTCCTCGGCGAATTCGGAATCCACCGTTTTTACGAAGGCAAGATAGGCACCGGAATTATCTGGCTGCTGACGTTCGGACTTCTGGGGTTAGGCACCCTGATAGACCTGATAATCATTCTGTGCAAGCCGAACCCGTATTATGTAAGATAAAAAAACCGCCCGGCGGGGAAACCGGGCGGTTTTCTTATGCACGGATGGGGGAAGTCCGCGCAGTCTGGAGCGTCAAAATCAGCAGAGCTCAGCGAGATAGTTCTCAATTATCTCATAAATATGGACAGGCGATGCGTCAAACCTGTTAAGCGCGTCAGCGAACTGCTGAATAGCTGTTCTGCTTGGGGTGATGTCCTCAACAAGACATTTGCCGAATTCCACACCGTAGCCCGTATAACTTTCGCCATCCTCGTTGGTGTACTGCTTTTCCGTGATCGTCCACATACGTTCCTTCTCCTTTTTATTACTGGGATATTTTTGCTCTGTGTATACTAAAAGTATACCATAACCATTCGCAAATGTCAACCGATATACTGTTAAGATTCCGCTAAGAGTAACGATTAACAAAAGCTTTACAATTTGTTATATTACAATTTAACATATATAGATATCTGTTGATAATTCCGGATAAATATTGACACAAAACGATAATTATGGTATAATTAACTTTGGCGGCATAACCGCCGGAAAAACAAACTGAACAAAAGGTAGGTAATGAAATGAGAGTTGGATTTGGAACATGGAGGCTTCTCTACACGGGAATAGTGCTTCTGGGAATAGGAATTGCGTTCATCGTGATGATCAGCGGAGAAATGGCTGATTACGCCAAGAGGGGAGCCGACTACAGCACATTGCAGTGGAGCGATTTCAAGGAAGGCATGATGATCGAGGGCGACCTCCCGGTAAACTACGGCTCGTACGAGGAAATCGTGAACGACGACAAAAATAAATCCATAGGCCAGTTCTATCTGATAGACGCAGGCGACGACTGCTTCATGGGTATCTACACCCCGATTGACGAGCTGATAAACTCCCTTGACGACCAGTACGACGCATGGTCTAACGGCGAGGACATCAGCCATGTGCACTTCAAAGGCAAGGTAACAAAGATGGACAGCCAGGACAAGGGCTTTATAAGGGATTATCTTATCTCCGCAGGATACACTAGGGACGAAGTTGACAACTATATAGTCGACCTCTACATAAAGTGCGTAGACACAGAATCTCACCCGGTAATGCTGATCATCGGAATAGCCGCAGCCGCCGGCGGAGCTATATTCCTGCTGATGTTCGTCCGCAGAAAAATCATGGGACGCTAAATTACTAGGCGCACGGGCGCCCGAATATTTGACAAAAATCCCCCTTTCCAGCCGGAAGGGGGATTTTATTATAAAAACTGCCCCTCCCGAATGGAAGGGGCAATATTGTTAAAACAGGATATCAGAAGAAAATTCTTTCCTCGATGTAAGCCTTGACCTCAGTCAGCGGGATACGAACCTGCTGCATGGAATCACGCTCACGTACTGTTACACAGCCGTCTGTCTCGGTGTCGAAATCGTAGGTAATGCAGAACGGAGTACCGATCTCGTCCTGTCTGCGGTAACGCTTGCCGATAGCGCCAGCGTCGTCGAAATCAACGTTGAAGTACTTAGCAAGCTCGTCGTGAAGCTCTCCTGCCTTCTCGCTGAGCTTCTTGGAAAGCGGCAGCACAGCAGCCTTAACAGGAGCCAGAGCCGGATGAAGGTGCATTACTGTACGGCTGGTGCCGTCCTCGAGCTGCTCCTCATCGTAAGCGTCGCATACAACTGCAAGGAACAGTCTCTCAACGCCGAGGGAAGGCTCGATAACATACGGAATGTACTTCTCGTTGGTCTCGGGGTCGAAGTATTCAAGGCTCTTGCCGGAGGTCTTCTGGTGCTGAGTCAGATCGTAGTCGGTGCGGTCTGCAACGCCCCAGAGTTCGCCCCAGCCGAACGGGAACATAAACTCGAAGTCGGTGGTAGCCTTAGAGTAGAAGCAAAGCTCCTCAGGGCTGTGATCGCGCAGGCGGATATTCTCCTCCTTCAGACCGAGAGAGAGCAGGAAGTTCTTGCAGTAGCTTCTCCAGTACTGGAACCACTCAAGGTCGGTGCCGGGCTTGCAGAAGAACTCAAGCTCCATCTGCTCAAACTCGCGCACGCGGAAAATGAACTGACCGGGGGTTATCTCGTTACGGAAGGACTTACCTACCTGAGCAACACCGAACGGAACCTTTTTGCGGCTTGTGCGCTGGATATTAGCAAAGTTAACGAAAATACCCTGAGCAGTCTCCGGGCGGAGGTAAATCTCATTCTTGCTGTCCTCTGTAACGCCCTGGAAGGTCTTGAACATCAGGTTGAACTGACGGATATCGGTAAAGTTTGTGGAACCGCAGTTCGGGCACTTGATACCGTGCTCCCTGATGTAAGTCATCATCTGCTCGTTGGTCCAGCCGTTTGCGTCGCCGCCGTTGTCTTCAATGAGCTTATCTGCACGGTGACGGGTCTTGCAGTCCTTGCAGTCCATCAGCGGGTCGGAGAATCCGCCTACGTGGCCGGAAGCCACCCATGTCTGCGGGTTCATCAGGATAGCGGAGTCCAGTCCTACATTGTACTTGTTCTCCTGAATGAACTTCTTGCGCCACGCGTTCTTGATGTTGGTCTTGAGCTCAACGCCGAGGGGGCCGTAGTCCCATGTGTTAGCGAGTCCGCCGTAGATCTCACTGCCGGGGTAAACGAAGCCTCTGCCCTTGCAGAGGGCAACGATTTTGTCGAGGGTCTTTTCTGTGTTGTTCATGTTTGATTCCTTTCAGCCCTGCATGGCTTACAGGGACAGTAAAATAGTTACTTATATAGTATAACGCAAAACCGCTCATTAGTCAAGTATCAGGGCGCAAAAAACGGGAGCGTACACTCCCGTTCAGTATTTTATCCGCCGAGGTGAAGAACCTGCAAAAGCAGAAGCCAGCTCAGTCCATAATAGGTAACGACAGCCACGAGGTCGTTGACGGTGGTGATCAGCGGACCGGAAGCCACAGCCGGATCAACTCCGATCTTCTTGAAGAACATCGGAACCAGCGTGCCGACTCCGCTGGAAATAAGCATAGCCAGCATGAGAGCCGCACCGATACAAGCTGATACCGCAAACGAGAACCCTACCGGATACCCCTTGAACAGCATGATATACAGCCCTACGAACAGTACCGAAAGCACTCCGAGAATAAGCCCGCATGAAAGTCCGACGCGCATTTCCTTAGCAACGAGCTTGAGCTTTTTGCCCGCTGTGAGGTCCTTGTCCATCAGCACGCGGATAGTCACCGCCAGCGACTGAGTTCCCACATTGCCCGCCATATCGAGTATAAGCGACTGAAACGCCATGATTATCGTAAGCTGCGACACGACCTTCTCAAATGCGCCGACAACTCCGGATACCGCCATACCCAGCACAAGCAGTATAAGCAGCCACGGCATACGCTTTTTAAGGCTTGCGAAAAGCGGCTCATGGAGATCCTCCTCCTCTGACAAACCGCCGAGTTTTGCATAGTCGTCGCCCATTTCATCATCGACAGCTTCCAGGAGGCTTTCCAGCGTGATCACTCCGAGAATGTGATTCCCGCTGTCCAGCACGGGAATGCTACTTTCAGAATAGCTCTTGAGCCGCTCTATGCAGTCCTCCGTCTTTTCAGTGCTGTAAACATACGGAAAGCTCTGCTGTATCAGCGGCTTTATCTCCGAATGCTTCTCAGCGGTAAGCAGTTCCCTAAGCCCCACCGCGCCGCAGAAAAATCCGTTCTCTGCCGTAACAAAAAGTATGGAGATGTTGTCGTTTTCCTTAGCTTGATCCATCAGCGCCCGCGTAGCCTCTGCCGCGGTCATTCCGGAGCTTATCGAAATGTAGTTTGTGGTCATTCGGCTGCCGATCTCATCGTCGTCAAACGACACGATAAGCTCCAGCTTTCTCCTGAGCTCCTCGTCGAGAAGCTCGAAAAGCTGATTTCTCTTTTCTTTCGGGAATTCTCTAAGAACGTCCGCCGCCGCGTCGGTCTCCATTTTGCCGATCAGCAGAACAGTTTTCCCGAGATCCGTTTCCTTGAGGTACTCCGCGGAATTCTCCGGCTCGAAATACTCGAAAACGTCCGCAAGCTCGTCCATGTCCAGCGTGCGGAACAGCTTCGTGCGCTCCCCCGCGCTGAGAAGCTCCGCCGCCGCTGCTATATCACCTGCATGATATTCCGCGAGCCGCTCCTGAGCCGCCTTCGGTGAGAGATCGCTCCTGACAAGCTCTGCGATCTCCGCTGCGCGATCCCTGATAACTGCTTCGTTCATTGCCATAATAGTACCCTGCCTTTCATCAAATTTTGCTGCATCTGAGTGAAAGTGAAGCCGGGCACAGTATGCGCCTATTTATTCATAAAAGCGGGCAGAGCCGCAATTCCGGGCGTCATACCGTGTACTTCGCCCGTGACTGTCACCATTTTTCAACTCTGCTCACCTCTCTTTTACGATTTTTGCAACGTGATAATTATAGCACCATAATCAATTGCCTGTCAACCCCGGCAAAATTTTTTCACAGGATTTTCAGAAAAACTCTTACAGCTTATACTGAATAAAGCTGTCGTATTTATTGACCCGCATACAGCCCATAAAAAGAGGGCGCAAGCCGATATCCTCGGCCGCGCCCTAATCATGCAGTTAATTTACCGGAATGTAGTCTGCAATATTCGGCGTTTAATTCGTTGAAACCCCATCTTTTTTCATCTGCATTATCAGATTGAATACCGATGTATGAAACTGTGACGAATAAGCTGCGTCTGTGATTTCTTGAAGCATGTCATCGGTTAATTCCCTGTCCTCCGCTACCTTTGCAACTGCCTCACACCATTCTCTTTCTGACTGTATATCCTCGCAGATATTGCGGTGCTGGGCGCTGTATATCGGCGGCGGAGACAATTTCTCAATAGCGTCAAGACTGTCCCGGGCGCCTTTCAGATCGCTCTCAAAGCTGTCCCAGTCGACACTGCCGGGATCCGACTCCGCATCGCCTAACTTTGCCGACAGCGACAGCAAGTTCTTATTATACGCCTTATAGTTCTCGGAGAATCTGTTGTAATATTCGCCTTGTGACAGCGCCATCGAACAGCCCGATATCATCATTATAAACGCCATAATAATTACAGCAAGTTTTTTCTTCATAGTAAATTACCTCCAAATAACCATATACAAAACCGCGCCGGTACATCAAAAGTAATACCAGCGCGGAAATATTTGATCTGTCGACAGAATCAGAGCTTCTCGATCCAGCCCATGTCGTCCGGGATCTTACCGAACTGCATACCTGTCATGGTGTCATAGAGCTTCTGGGTGATCGGGCCGATCTTACCGCCGCCGATCTCCATTACCTTGTCGCCCCACTTGAGGTGGCCTACAGGAGAAACGACAGCCGCAGTACCAGTACCGAATACCTCGTCGAGCTTGCCAGCGTCGTAAGCGTCAGCGACCTCCTGAATGGTGATGCGGCGCTCGGAAACCTTCATGCCCCACTTCCTGCAAAGCTCAAGCGCGGACTTTCTGGTGATACCGGAAAGAATGCTGCCCTGGAGGGACGGAGTAACGACCTCGCCGTCGATAACGAACATGATGTTCATAGCGCCGACTTCCTCTATGTACTTACGCTCAACGCCGTCAAGCCAGAGTACCTGAGAATAGTTCTGCCTGTGAGCCTCGTCCTGACCCGCAAGAGAAGCAGCGTAGTTGCCGCCGGTCTTGGTGAAGCCCATACCGCCTCTTACCGCGCGGACATAGTTGGTCTCAACATAGATATTTACGGGGTTGATACCGGTGCTGTAGTAAGCGCCGGAGGGGCTCATGATGATCATGAAATAGTACTTTTCGCCGGGGCGTACGCCGAGGAACGGATCAGCCGCGAAGATAAACGGACGGATATAAAGGGAAGCGCCTTCAATATGCGGAACCCAGTCCTTATCGATCTCAACGAGCTTGTGAAGAGCCTCGAGAGCGTCCTTCTCGTTGATCTGCGGGATAACGAGACGCTCAGCGGAGACGTTCATTCTCTTGAAGTTCTCCTCGGGGCGGAAGAACTGAATGTCGCCGGAAGGGGTTCTGTAAGCCTTCATGCCCTCAAAGATCTCCTGACCATAGTGGAGAACCATCGCGGAAGGCATAAGCTCGATCGGACCATAAGGCACAATGCGTGCGTCATGCCAGCCCTGACCAGCGTCGTAGTCCATAACGAACATATGGTCGGTAAAGATATGACCGAAGCCGAGCTTGGTTTCGTCAGCGGGCTTGGGCTTAGGGTTTTTGGTTAATTCGATTTTGATATCCATAGTAGTATCCTTTCCTGCGCCGGCAGGACGTCAGCGCGACTTTAAATACACATTTATTATACCACTATTACGCCCGATTGTAAATATTATTTTCGGATTTTTTATCAAAAATGCAATTTTCACATATCAAATCCGGCAAAACACACAAATCCGGCATAAATGTAAAAACGGTCTGAACGAAGAACGTCCAGACCGCATACTCATTAGATTGCCGAAGCAGTCATCAAGTATTATCACTTAACGATGTACTTCTTGATAGCGTCGAGGAAATCTGCGCAGTCATCGCTGTGGATATTCAGGGTCAGCTCCTTGGAGAGGTCGAGGCTGAAGATACCCATGATGGACTTAGCGTCGATGGCGTATCTGCCGGATACGATATCAACGTCATACTCGCAGCGGGAAACGATAGTTACGAAATCCTTGACGTCGTTGATGGTGTTAATGTTGATTTTTACTGTAGTCATAATAATGCTTCCTTTCCAGAATAAAATTACGCTCTGAACTTGAGAACTGCGTCGAGCAGCTCGTCAGCCTTGGCGCCGTCATCGTGAACAACGAACTCCAGCGGCTTTGCAAGGTCAAGACTGAAAATACCCATGATGGACTTAGCGTCGACCGCATATCTTCCGGATACGAGATCGCTGTCAAACGAGTAGCTGTTGGTGAGTGCCACGAATTCCTTTACGTCCTCGATAGAACTGAGACTGATCTTCATTTTCTTCATAAAAACCGCCGCCTTTCTTTGGTGATAATCATTCTTCTGAGGATATTATTTCCTCTGTAAATAAGTATATCCTCAAACTGAAAAATAGTCAATAGCTTATTGCAAATTTCGGAATAATCAGCTATAATATTGTTATATGAAGTTTTGGTTTTGGCTAAAATTACGAAACCGCACCACACCAGTCGATATTATCGGCAAACCGTGCGAAAAGAGGTACCCATGACATTCAGTATAATCACCCTGGGCTGTAAGGTGAACTCCTGCGAGAGCGCCGCGATACACGCCGCATTCCTTGCCGCAGGGTACTCCCCGGCGGAGGAAGACTCCCACGCCGACGTGTATATAATCAATTCCTGCGCCGTCACCGGCGTCGGCGTAAAAAAGGCGCGTCAGACCGTTTCCCACTGCAAAACGCTGAACCCCGACGGAATAACCGTGCTCTGCGGCTGCTACCCGCAGGCATATCCGGAGGAAGCCGTCCGCGACGTCTCAGCCGCCGATATAATCACCGGAAACGCGAACAAATCCGAAATACCGGCGATGGTGTCGAAATTCATCGCGGAGCACCGCCGCATGTCCTGCGTACAGCCGCTCACCCGCGAGTTTGACGAAGCTTCCTCAGCCGCCGACCTTGACCGCACCCGCGCTTTTATCAAAATAGAGGACGGCTGCGACAGATTCTGCACCTACTGCATAATCCCCACTGCGAGAGGGCGCGTGCGCTCCCGCCGCCCGGAGGAAATAACCCGCCAGGCTGAGCAGGCGGCGGCCGCCGGAAACCGCGAGATAGTCCTCACCGGAATAAACCTCGGCTGCTACGGGGAAGATATCGGATACACCCCCGCCGACGCGGTAAGAGCCGCTCAGGTATCGGGCATTGAACGCGTCCGGCTCGGCTCCCTTGAAGCGGACACTCTCACCGGCGATGAGATACAGCGCCTGAAAGCCTGCGAGAAACTGTGTCCGCACTTCCACCTGTCGCTGCAGTCCGGAAGCGACGCCGTGCTGAAAAGAATGAAGCGCCGCTACACCAGCGCGGAATATCTGGCGCTTGTGGAAAAGCTCCGGGATGTGTTCCCGGGCTGCGCCATAACCACCGATATCATGGTAGGATTCCCGGGCGAAACCGATGAGGAATTTGCCGAAAGCATGGCGTTTGCGGAAAAAGTCGGATTTGCAAAGATACACGTTTTCCCCTACTCGATACGCAAGGGGACGGTCGCGGCAATGCGAACCAACCAGGTAGTACCGCAGGTCAAATCCGCCCGCGCAAAGGAAATGAGCGCCCTTGCCGACCGCCTGGAACGTCAGTTCCTTGAATCCCAGGTCGGCACGGTGCAGACAGTGCTCATCGAAAAACGCATTTCCCCCGACTATTGCAACGGATTTACCGGAAGCTATATTCCCGTGCGTATCTATGGCGGGGATATCCCGCGGCATTCCCTGGTACAGGTTAAGCTGACCTCCGCCGACGGTACCTACTGCACCGGAACCACGAAATTCTGAATTAAGGAGAATCACATGACAAGCAGCATCAAACAGCTTTTAGCATTAGGCCCCATTCCCGCAGACTCGGAGATGTCAGACGAGCTTTTCGAAAAATACGACAAGTTGCTGAATTTCAGCCAGCCCCTCTCCTACGACGACGCGGCGCAGCTTACCGGACTGTTTTCCCCGGACTGCGACGGTCTGAACTGGGCGATACTCAAAGCGATAGAGGAAGCCTGCGACACCTCCGAGAAGCTTCTGTCCCTCGCCGATAAATGCACCAGCGAGGAGTACGCGGCGCTGCTGCGCTCCCGCGCTGACATATCCGGAACTCAGGAAGAATAAATAACCAAATTATCAAAGCCGGAGCCGCCATATTTCAGCACCCCGGCATATTGATTTTACGCCGGTTTAGTAGTATAATGATATTATTATTGCAGCGATACGCTGTGAGTATATGGAGGAAAAACAATGGTATACCGTATTTACGTTGAAAAGAAGCCGCAGTTCGCGGTAGACGGCGGTGCCGTGCTTGCCGACCTCAATGTCGCGCTGGGCATAAAGACCGTCGAAAATGTAAGGATCATCAACCGCTACGACTGTGAAAAGCTCCCGAAAGAGAACTTTGAAGCCGCAGTTCCCACCGTGTTCTCCGAGCCTCCGGTAGACGAGGTATATTACGAGCTCCCGAAGCCCGCCGCTGACGAGCGAATGTTCGCCGTTGAGTTCCTGCCCGGTCAGTTTGATCAGCGTGCGGATTCCGCGGCACAGTGCATTCAGATGCTCTGCCCCGGCGAGCGCCCTGTTGTTAAGTACGCTAAGATCTACGTGCTCAAGGGTAAGATCTCCGACGACGAATTCGCGCGTATCAAGCACTACCTCATCAACGCAGTCGAGTCCCGCGAGTGCGGCTTCGACAAGTACGACACCCTGGAAGTAAAGTACACCATTCCGACCAGCGTTGAGACTCTCACCGGATTCATAAACAAGACCGACGCCGAGCTTGCTGATTTCGTCGTACACTACGGCCTTGCAATGGACAACGACGATATCAAGTTCTGTCAGGATTACTTCAAGAGCGAGCACCGCGATCCGACCATCACTGAGATCCGCATGATCGACACCTACTGGTCTGATCACTGCCGCCACACAACATTCGGCACCATCATCGACAACGCGGATATCAAGCCCTCCTACATCGCAGATACATACGCTGAATACAAGGCAGACCGCCACGAGCTGGGCCGCGACAACAAGCCGCTGTGCCTCATGGACATCGCTACCCTTGCCGCGAAAAAGCTCAAGAAAGACGGCATTCTGAAGGATCTCGACGAAAGCGAGGAGATCAACGCATGCTCCGTCCGCATCAAGGTAGACGTTGACGGCAAGGACGAGGACTGGCTCCTCATGTTCAAGAACGAGACCCACAACCACCCGACTGAAATCGAGCCTTTCGGCGGCGCTGCGACATGTCTCGGCGGCGCTATCCGTGACCCGCTTTCCGGACGTTCCTATGTATACCAGGCAATGAGAGTCACCGGCGCTTCCGACCCGCTGCTGCCGGTCGAAAAGACCATCAAGGGTAAGCTCCCGCCCAGAAAGATAACCACCACTGCCGCTGCGGGCTACTCCAGCTACGGCAACCAGATCGGTCTTGCTACCGGTCACGTCGCAGAGATCTACCACCCCGGCTATATGGCAAAGCGCATGGAGATCGGCGCAGTTATCGGCGCGGCTCCTGCTGAGAACGTACGCAGAGAGCGCCCGGCTCCCGGCGATATTATTATCCTGCTCGGCGGACGTACCGGCCGCGACGGCTGCGGCGGCGCTACCGGATCCTCCAAGGCTCACAGCATACAGTCCCTCGACACCTGCGGCGCTGAGGTACAGAAGGGTAACGCTCCCGAGGAGAGAAAGCTCCAGAGATTATTCAGAAATCCCGAGGCTACAAAGCTCATCAAGCGCTGCAACGACTTCGGCGCAGGCGGCGTTTCCGTTGCCATCGGCGAACTTGCGGACGGTCTGGAGATCGACCTGAACGCAGTTCCGAAGAAGTACGACGGTCTGGACGGCACCGAGCTTGCAATTTCCGAGTCCCAGGAGAGAATGGCTGTAGTAGTAGCACCCGAGGACGCCGACAAGTTCCGCGCGCTCGCCTCCAAGGAGAACCTTGAATCCACACCTGTCGCAGTTGTAAAGTCCGAGCCGAGGCTCCGCATGAACTGGAATGGCAGGACCATCGTTGATATCTCCCGCGAGTTCCTGAACTCCAACGGCGCAGAGAAGCACACTGACGTTGCAGTACCCGACGTAAAGGTATCCTACTCCACCGGCAGAAAGAACACCTCCGCTGACTGGGAGGGCATGGTAACAGACCTCAACATCTGCTCGCAGAGAGGTCTTGTACAGCGCTTCGACAGCACCATCGGCGGCGCTACAGTTCTAATGCCGTTCTCCGGAAAAACCCAGCAGACCCCTGTACAGGCAATGGCTGCGAAGCTACCTGTGCTGAACGCAAAGACCGACACGACTTCTATAATGGCATGGGGCTTCGACCCGGCTGTATCCACACAGTCCCCGTATCACGGAGCGGTATGCGCGGTAGTTGAAAGTATCGCAAAGGTTGTCGCAGCGGGCGGCACATACGAACACTGCTGGCTGACATTCCAGGAATATTTCGAGCGCACCCAGGGCAAACCCGAGAGATGGGGCAAGCCTTTCGCAGCGCTGCTCGGCGCTTACCGTGCACAGCTTGAAATGGGCTGCGGCGCAATCGGCGGCAAGGACAGCATGAGCGGTACCTTCGAGCATATCGACGTTCCGCCGACGCTGGTTTCCTTCGCAGTATCCACCGCTAAGGCTCCCGATGTTATCTCGGCTGAATTCAAGGCTGCGGGTCATAAGATAGGCTACATCGCGCCGAAGTACGACGAAAACGGCCTGCCGGTATTCGACAGCGTTAAGGAAGTTTTCCGCACCGTTGAAAAGCTCATCAAGGACAAGAAGGCTGTTTCCGTATGGAGCATTGCGCACGGCGGCGTTGCAGAGGGTATCTTCAAGATGTCCCTGGGTAACCAGATCGGCGCAAAGCTTGATAAGCTCACCGACGAGGAGCTGTTCACACCGGTTTACGGCGCGTTCATTATGGAGCTCACCGGAGAAGCTGACGGCGTAAAGACCATCGGCGAGACCGTTGCAGACTATACCATTACCTCCGGAGATGTCAAGCTTGACGTTGCTTCCCTCGAGAAGAAGTGGAACGGTGTTCTTGAGCCTATATTCAAGGCACAGCTCCCCGAAAAGCCCGCTCCCGAGAAGATATCCTACACCGGCGGCTGTGAGCTGAAGCACAGCTCCGTGAAGGTCGCAAAGCCCCGCGTTCTTATCCCGGTATTCCCCGGCACCAACTGCGAGTACGACATGGCTAACGCATTCAACCGTTACGGCGGCGATTCCGAAATATTCGTTATCCGCAACCTCTCCGCGCAGGATATGGAGGATAGCGTAAGCGAGTTTACAAAGCACATCGAAAACTCCCAGATAATCGCGATCCCCGGCGGATTCTCCGGCGGCGACGAGCCGGAGGGCTCCGCAAAGTTCATCAACGCGTTCTTCCGCAACCCGAAGATCAAGGACGCTGTTGAGTCCATGCTTTATGCCCGCGACGGTCTTATGATCGGTATTTGCAACGGATTCCAGGCGCTCATCAAGCTTGGTCTTGTTCCGTTCGGAAAAATAGTTCCGCTGACTGCTGAAAGCCCCACGCTGACCTACAACACCATCGGCCGCCATCAGTCTCAGCTTACCCTGACTCGTATCTGCACCAACAAGTCCCCGTGGCTCAGCTGCTGCAACGTCGGCGATATCCACAATATTCCGATATCCCATGGCGAGGGCCGCTTCGTAGCTCCTGAGAGCGTAATAAAGCAGCTTATCGCGAACGGTCAGGTGGCTACTCAGTACGTTGACCTCAGCGGCAACCCCACTATGGACGTTGCATTCAACCCGAACAGCTCCATGTACGCTATCGAAGGCATCATCTCTCCGGACGGCAGAGTCCTCGGTAAGATGGGTCACACCGAGCGTCTCACAGACAATGTTGCAAAGAACGTTTCCGGCAACAAGGAGCAGCTCCTGTTCAAGGGCGGCGTAGATTACTTCGCATAATTCGCATTATTATAGAGCCGTGCCGTATGGCACGGCTCTTTTTATTACTGTCGGTCCCCTGTATTTTCAACATGAATAGATGTTTTTGCAATAATCGAAAGAAAATTTCAACTTTTCAACTTTAAAACCCGCGCTGAGATTATTCCACAGCTTCAGTCAAGCATATTTGTTCTGTCTGCACAAATGCAGACGGGATATTTCTATTTATCTGCTCATTGACAAGTATTGTAATTGTATGTTATAATCAATATGGTGAACTGCACACATAACAATAATGCAGCAAATTGTCAAGCACAGGGAGTTAACCCTGATCAAAAATCGCAGTTGGAGGGGAACGACACCCATGACAAAAAACGGAACCAATTCAGCCAACTCAAAACAGACCGTCTCTGTGCAGTCACAGGACGGCGAAAACATCGGTCTTACCTACCCTAAAAGGGCGGCGGGGCTGGTCAAAAAAGGTCGGGCACGTTTCGTGAACGACAATACTATTCGTCTGATGGACGTGTCCGATGTAACACATACGGAGGACATCAAGATGGATAATATAAATACCCTTAACGAAAACAAGAACGAACAGCGCGTAAACAGACTCCTTTTCAATGCAAGAGAGTGGTCTTTCAACAAGGACTGCCAGAAGTCCAATGTTGGAAACCGCAGCTTCATGCAGGGACCTGACGGAAACCTCGCTGAAGCCTACACCATCGGCGACTGGGGCTACAACTGGACGGAGATCGTCACCAAAACCCTGATTCTGCCGAAGAACACCACGCATACGTTAACGTTCTGGCTCAACGGCGGCGAAAACGACAAAAACGACGAGGTTTGCCGGTTCGTAGTAGTTTACAATAACGACTGCGATAACTGCTATACCTACAATCTCAACCGCAATTTCATAAAGCCGCTCAAAAAGGTCAACGGCTGGGAACTGTACGAGATACCGTTCATCACCGGGGACAACGAATATACCCAGCTAAGATTCGTGGCTATGAGAGCGTATATGACGGTTCTTTCCGCGAAGCCCGCCGAAGCATACGCAGACCTGCCGGACAACGTTGACGAATTCGAAAGCGAACGTCCGCAGCGGCACAATATCGTATTCGCAGACGGCTGGCCTACCAATACATGGTATTCTACAAGAGAGCTGCGCAAAAGGCACGGCACCACGGAAGTTTCCATGACTGGCGCTACCCGTAAAATCGCAATACCGCAGAACACAGACAGCATACAGGCGCAGGCTGACGCGCTGGTCGGCGTTACCACAAACATGATGAGCGAGATATCCTCCAAGCTGGACAGTATGACAAACTTTTCCGGTCTAGAGCAGGAGATCATCAGTGCAATAACGCAGGCGCTTGACGGCAGAAATCCCAATGATGCTGATATTGATGAAATATGCAGCAATGTCGTAGATCAATTCAGCGACAGAATAGACAGCATGGTCGATGAAATCACTTCGGCGGTAGAAAGCATAACCGACACCGTTGAGGAAATGCGTGACTCACTTGATGATATCAGCAATATGTAAGGGTAATATCCACAATTAAATACGACCGCCCCCTTGTGAAAGCAAGGGGGTTATTTTATCTGAAATTTGATGATTCTCCCGGAATATTTCCGCAATAAATTCCCACAATATTGCTGTTGAATTTATTGAAAGGAATGAAGCCCATGAAGAAATATATAGCCCTCGCCATAGCCTGCGCCGCTCTCGCCGCCGGAGTTTCCTACCTGCCTGCCGCAGTGGAAGCAAGCGTACCTGCCGCCGTGTCCATATCCCCCACCGAGGTGTACTACAGCGAATCCGTGAACACAAGCGGAACTCTGTGCTACATCGGTCAGGGCGACGTCACCTCCGCGCTGCCGCTGGTGCTCAGTGAATTTGAAGTCGAGGAAGGAGATCATGTCGAAGTGGGAGACGTTATCGCCCGGGTGGACCGCAAAGCCTCTGAAACGTTCATCAGCAGCCTGGGGAAGGTCTCTCAGCTTGCCGCCGCGACCGCAAGCCTGTCAACCGCGATGTCCCTTATCCCTGAGGAGATAACCGCCGACCGCTCCGGAACAGTGATATCCACCGCCAGAGCAGGCGCGGCAGTGGAGTCCGGAACCAGCATCGCCACCATAGCGGGTACGGACTCCCTCGTGCTGACCTCTGCCGTCAGCGAGCTGAACATCGCAAGGATACAGCCCGGTCAGCCAGTGGAATTCACCCTCTCAGCCTACCCCGACGACGTATTCACCGGAACTGTGTCGAAGATAGCCGGCTCTGCACGAAGCCAGTACAGCGGCGCAGTTCTAGAAACCGTGGTAGACGTGCTGATATCCCCGGACTCCACCGACCCGCGCCTGCGCTCAGGGCTTACCGCCGATGTGCGTTTCCAGCTCTCAGACCCGCGGAAAATATGCGTGCTTCCCTATAACGCCATTGGTCAGGACGAGGAGGGTGAGTATGTCTACCTGCTTGAAGATGGAGCCGCTGTCAAGCACAAGATTTTCACCGGCGCGGAATTTTCAGACGGTACAGAGGTCATAAAAGGCGCAACTATAAACGACAAGGTATTTCTTGACCCAGAGGACATTTCACTCAGCAAATATGTGAGGATAGAGCAATGAGCATTTTATCCACCCTGACCAGCATTTTCCGAAGCCGCACGCGCTCCCTGCTGACTATGGCAGGGATAGCCGTCGGCGTATTTTCAGTGGTGCTGGTATCCACCGTCGGCACCATCGGCACCCAGGAAGTAAGCTCCACTCTGGTAACAATGGGAGTTGATACTCTCCTTGTTCAGGCGGCAAACAAAAGCGTATCCGTGACCCTTACGGACGACGATGTGTCCACCGTGCGGCGAATTGACGGCGTAAACGACGTTATGCCGCTGATGGCGTCCATGACGGAAGCAAAGATGATAGGCAGGCGGCTTGACTGCTACGTCTGGGGAGTAGACCGCTCCGCCGACCGGTTAATATCCCTCGAGGCGAAGCACGGGAGGCTGGTCAACAACAGCGACTGCGCCGCAAACCTGAAGGTGTGCGTTATCGACGAGCAGTTTGCACAGCGCTCCTACGGCAGAAGCAACATTGTTGGAAAGAAGCTGAACATTTTCCTCGGCGGAAAATATCACGAGTTTGAAATTATCGGCGTAGCAAGCTCCGGGCTGTCCAGCCTTCAGGGAATGCTGTCGAATATCATGCCGGGGTTCATGTATATCCCGATAAGCACCATGCAGCAGCTCACCGGACGCTCGACCTACGATAAGCTTGCGGTGAAGCTCACCGATATGGAAACGGACATCCCGGTAGTGGAGGCTGTAAGCTCCGCGCTTGACCGCGCCAACAACACCACCGACGGGTATATCGTCAACAATCTTCTCTCGCAGAAGGCGCAGCTTGACGATATCCTCAGCATAGTTACCACCGCGCTTTCGCTTGTAGCGGGCATTTCGCTGGCGGTATCGGGAATCTCGATAATGACAACCATGCTGATGAGCGTCACGGAGCGTACCCGGGAAATAGGTATAAAACGCTCCATCGGCGCCACCAGCTTTGATATCTGCCGGGAATTCCTGGCGGAAAGCGTGCTTCTGACGATACTCGGCAGCGCCGCAGGAACCGCCGCCGGGCTGCTTATCTCCGGGATAGGCTGCGTTATAGCGGGAGTGCCGTTCCAGGTGAACCTCGCCATGATCGGAATTGCAGCCCTCGCCTCCGGCGCGGTGGGCGCGCTGTTCGGAGCCTATCCTGCATACAAGGCGGCTTCCCTTGACCCGGTGGAAGCCCTCAGAATGTAGGCGGTGTGAGAGATGCCGAATACAGAGAAAAGGCAGAGCCGAAGCTCTGCCTTTTCCATTTATATTGGGGGGAGAGAGGTTATCTGGTTAATTATCCATGCGCCTGAAAACGCGCTCTCCGTTCGGTTTACTTAGCCTTGATCTTATAGATCTTGGAAGCTTTGGAATACAGCTTCTTGCCATCAATGGTGACGTAAGACTTTACATAGTAGTAATAAACCTTGCCCTTAACAGCGGTGCTGTCAGTAAAGGTCAGATCATCAGGATCGTCGGAAACTATGTCGGTCAGCGACTTGCCCTTACCCTTTGCGGAGTTGCGGCGGTATACCTGATAACCATCTGCATAGTCGGAAAGATCCCACTCAAGCACGATACCGTCCGTGGTAGCCTTTCTGTAGGTGATAACCGGCTTGACCGGGCGTACCTTTACAGTTATCGTACGGGTCTTTGCAGGGTTGGACTTAGCGGTAACGGTGATCTTTGCAGTTCCTGCGGATACTGCGGTAACTGTGCCGTTTTCGTCAACCACTGCAACGTCCTCGTTGGAGGAGGAGTACAGCAGGGTCTTATCATTGCAGTTTGCCGGATAGATCTTTGCTGTGATGGTGAACGTACCGTCGATATCCATTGTCTTGGTCTTTGCAGGCTTAACGGAGAAGCTGGATATCGGAGTAGTTACTGTAACGGTGCACTGAGCGGTAAGTCCGTTATCGGTCTTTGCGGTGATAACTGCGGAGCCATTCTTTACAGCCTTTACAGAACCTGTGTTGGTTACTGTTGCAACCGAGGTATCGGAGCTGCTCCATGTAACGTCCTTGTTGGAAGCGTTGTCAGGAGCTACTGTCGCTGTGAGCTTTGCAGTGGCATTCGGCTTGAGGGTGATATCGGTCTTGTCAAGCGATACGCTTGCAGCCTGTACGAGTTGCTTGCACAGACCGTCTCTGATAACGGTTTCCGGCTGGGACTTCAGACCGCCCTTGCCGTTGCCGCACTGACCGTATGTATTGTCGCCCCAGCAGTAGAGTCTGCTGTCGTAGGAAATATAGCCTGCAAATTCGCCGCCGAGACTTGCAGAAGTAACATTAGTGTTGGTGATTCTCGCGAAGGTATTTCTGGTCTTGGTAGAGCCATCACCCAGCTGACCGCATGAGTTGCTGCCGCTCAGTGAGATATCGCCTGCCTCAGTAATAACTGCTGAGAACTTCTGAGATGAATAAACATAACTGGAATTTCCATAAACCTTAGAAGGAGTCTTCAGTCTGGAACTGTTATCGCCTAACTGACCGTAGGAATTATCACCCCATGCATAAACGGTGCCGTCGTTTGCTACTGCGATGGTGTGGCTTCCGTCCGCTGCGATATCAACCAGGCTTATAGGATTATCCTTCGAATCCGTTATGTTGATCAGCTCGGGAATATCGACTACTCTGGAAGATGTGTCTCCGCCGAGCTGCTTTACACTGTTGCTGCCCCAGCCGTAGAGATCACCATTATCGGTGATTGCAACACAGTGGCTGTCGCCGGCTGCTATGTCTGAAATGCTTACCAGCTTATCAGAAAGAACCTCAGGATACTTTACAGTGCTTCCGCATGTGGAGAGTCTGCCGACAGAGTTAATGCCCCAGCCCCACACCTGGTTGCCGATAAGTGCAATGGCGAAATCATTCTGTAACTCTATCTTATCAATAGTTGTTCCGGAAAGATACTCGTTTTCAGTAGGAGTATTAACAATATCCGACCTGGTTTTCATGCCGAGAAGATAGTTGCTGTTGTCACCGAAAACGTATACCTTGCCGTCGCTGGTCTGCACGATGGTTGCCTTGTTTCCGCACCATACATTTACTGCTTCGTATGTTAACTTCACCTTTGTGGGTACGCTTCTTACATTATAGTCTCCCTGACCGAGCTGACCCTTATCGTTGTTGCCCCAGGTGTAAAGTGTTCCCTTGGTATCAATCGCAGCAGCGTGATCGTAGCCTGCCGAGAAAACAGTCACATTGTTCAATGTGTATTCCGGCTTTGCAACGATGGAGCTTGTTGTGCTGAACAGCTCGCCCGAAACGCCGGCGCCTACGCTGGAGATATTGCCGTTATTCCTGAGCATGAGAGAATGATGATGCCCAAAAGCAATGGAAACTGCACCGGTAGTAACCTTCTCCGGATAATTCAGATCCTCGGTATTGCCGTTGTGAAGCTGACCGGACTCGTTGCTGCCCCAGGTGTAAAGAACTCCGTTGGCTATTGCGCCGGAGGAGTTGCCGCCGGCAAATACCGCGCTTGCGCCCTTAACTGATACATTGCCGAAATTAGCGCTGCCGCCGTTATAATAATCCGTGCCAAGCTGACCGTAATCATTGGAGCCAGCAGTCTTTACCGTTCCGTCGCTCATAAGCACGATGGAATGCTCGTCGCCTGCCTCAACGTCCTGAGCGCCGCTCTCAATAACAACGGTAAGCCAGGTCATATCCCTGTAGTTACCTGTGCCAAGCTGACCCTGATCGTTATTGCCGCAGCCGTAAACTGCGCCGTCCTTGGACACAACCAGCGTAAATCCGTCGCCTGCTGCAACGTCCACTGCGTCCTTCATGAGCTCTGTAACGGAATTCTTGTATGTATTGGTAGAGAAACCAAGCTCGCCGTATTCATTGCTGCCCCATCCTACTGCGGTTCCGTCCTCAAGCAGTGCGACTGTATGACCGTCTCCGGTGCTTACCTGAGCAACATTGTCCAGGATCTTGGTAGGGTTGCTGATAGTCGCAGCGGAAACCTTATTTGTTATCTGACCCTCGGAGTTGTCGCCCCAGCCATAGAGCGTGCCGTTCTTATCTATCGCGAAGCTGACATCTTCGTTTGCGTCAACATACACGATATTGTCCATTACCTTCTCGCCGTTGGAGCTGGACTTGCTCGATCCTAAACCGAGCTGCCCCTTGCTGTTGTCGCCCGCAGCCCAAAGAGACATATCGCTCTTGATAACAAGGCTGTGATTCTCACCGACTGCGATCGTGGTGGTGCTTAACTGCGGTTCTGCTGCCGCCGCGCTCAGCGGTATCATCGTGATGACCTGAGCTGCACAGAGCGAAGCAGCAATGACCTTCGCTTTCTTATTCATACTAACTCCCTCCATATACCGGGGCGTCCTGCCCCTGTTTATTTTAAGCCGCTGCGCCTGTCTGCACCTCAGCCTAATAACCTTTCATTAATTAAAACAACCGAGACCCATAAAAGGTTGCACGTTTTTTGAAAAAATTTTTAATTTTTTTGAAAAAATTATCACCTGCATATATTATAACGCAAAAATACCGGAAATGTTGCAAAAAAGACTTACAAATATCTTAATTTTACATTTCCGGTTTAAAAATCAATTTCTTCTCCACCACCAATATACATTAACTTGTCTCCGAGGGTCTCGTCCATAATGTCGAACCCCTTGAAGCCTGTGCAGTGGCAGGCGTAGATCTTCTCTGCGTTGCTGAGCTTCAGCGCCCTTGCCTGCGCCGTTATATACTCAGATGAGCACCCAAGCGTTTTAGGGTTTGAACCCATAAAGTGAAACCCGCCCACGATAGCGAGCACAGGTATTCCGCACCAGTTCTGCTTCACGGTCTCCAGCATGTTCTGAACTCCGCAGTGGAAGCACCCTCCGATGATAACAAGGCCGTCAGCCTTGCGCTTTTTCGGGAACAGCACGGCAAAGCACTCGTCGGAGCAGTCGTAGGGGAGCTGCTTTTTTCCGTCCAGCGCGAAGTAGCTCCTGTCAGGGTTGAGGTCCTTTTCATCAAAGGTCTCGCAGGAAGCAAGGTAGAATCCCTCCGCCACCTCTGAGAAACGATTGAAAAGTATCAGATCATCTGCGTATTTCTTGAAAAACGCCTTCCCCGCGCCGACTGGCTCCTTGAAAAAGCCCGTTTTCCTGAAACGCTCTGTCTGCGCGCCCGCGCGAAGGTATATCTCAGCGTCAGGGCTGAGCCGCATAAAGCTGTCGATACCACCGACGTGCGCGGCATGATTGTGGGTAAGCACCACCGCGTCAAGCTCGTCCGTCGGGAGCTGCATGCGGCGTGCGTTCTCAGCCGCCTTTCCGGTCAGTCCGGTGTCTATGATGTAGTTCTTTCCGCCGAATTCCACGAAGAACGACATGCCGTTCTCAGAGAACAGCTTGTCGTCAACCGCAGTATTGTCGATAAGGCTGATAAGCTTCAAGGGATCACTCCCCCTTGACGTGGCGCTTTATCGCCGCGAAGCTCTCTGCGCTGAGGCAGTGCTCGATACGGCATGCGTCCGCAGCCGCTATCTCCTCGGGCACCCCCATAGAGGTCAGCCAGTTTGTAAACAGTATATGGCGCTCGTAAACCTTCTCCGCGATTCCGCGTCCCTTGTCGGTGAGCGTAATGTATCCGTTCTTGTCAACGGTGATGCACTCCTGCTCCCTGAGATTCTTCATCGCAACGCTTACGCTGGGCTTTGAGAAGTCCATCTCAGTGGCGATATCCACCGAGCGCACCTCGCCGTTGCGGTTCTGAAGGATCAGTATGGTCTCCAGGTAATCTTCACCGGATTCAAGTATTCTCCCTTTCATATCCAGACCTTTCTAAATTACAAAAATGCCGCAGATAAATCTGCATTCTCTGTTAATATGATACCATATTTTTCATTTCAAGTCAAGCTATAAATCAATTGACGCATAACTACCATTAGTATAATCTGCTGATTATATTACAGAAGTTAAGTTCAGCAAATATACCGTACGTATATACATTTTGGCAAAACACGGAATGTAATAAATCAACTCATGCTGAGAATTCTTGCAATCACGCTGCCCTCGTAAACGATGGGATATTCCCTCAGCGAGAAGATAAGCCCGTCTGACGGCGCGGTTATCTCCTCCTCGACGGTTCCGGTGATCGGAGTTACTATCTCGCCGATGAGCGTACCCTTCTGTACCCACATGTTGTGCTCAACTTTAGGTATAAATATTCCACTTTCGCCTGAATGTATAACGTGTACCGCACCATCGCTGCTGACCATCGGATGTGAAACATTCTCTGTAGGTCCAACCCAGATTCCAAGCTTCGACATAAGGTTGAATATTCCACTGAGGAGCTGCTTGCAGTACTCCTTAGTTATTCTCTGTCCCACGCCCATCTCAATGACCAGCGTAGGCACGCCGACCTCCCGGAGCGCAGCCGCCAGTGAGCCTTCCCCGACTGCATTTGAATCATGCACCCACACGAAATCGGTGTTGAGCATTTTAGCGTATTTGAGAAGGTGGCTGCTCTCGGCGCTGGGTATCCTGACCTGCGGTATTTCGCGGATAAAAATGTTGCTCGCGTGGATATCAACGCAGACGTCCGCGCCCTTTATATCTTCGACCAGCTTTGCCGCGATATTCTCCGCCACAGCTCCGGAGGTGCTTCCCGGAAAGACCCGGTTCATGTCCAGCCCGGACATCGGCACGGCTCTGCTGACCGACTCCATACCCAGCGGATTTATTGACGGATAGATATCCACAGTACCCTTTAAATGCGCCATATTCGCCGTTATGAGCCTTACAAGCTCATAGCACACATACTGACCCTCCAGCTCGTCGCCGTGGATACCGGTGACGACAGCGATACGCTTGCCGTCCTCGCAGCCCACGCCGGTCAGGCGGTTCTTTTTTATGGTCAGCTCCTCGTCAGCCGGAAGCCTGACCGACACCAATGATTCTATCATTTCTTCTCCCCCAGTATTTATTCTACGGATTTCAGCGATTCCACCATGCTGATTTTTCTGAGATCCCTGCGCATGATGAAATTTACTATCAGCGAAAACGCCACTGTTATCAGGAACGCCCACAGGAACGACAGTGGGTGTATATTCCTTCCGAACATCACCTCGTCGATCTCGGCAGTCTGTATAACGAATTGACACAGGGCAACGCCTACTCCAAGGCCCAGTACGCCTCCCATTACTGACAGTATATTATTCTCCCGGAACACATAGCTTGACACCTCGTTATCATAGAAGCCAAGCACTTTCAGCGTTGCTATCTCGCGTATACGTTCTGTTATATTGACGTTAGTCAGGTTATAGAGAACAACGAACGCCAGCGCTCCAGCTGAAATTATCAGCACGACTACCACCAGGTCCATTATCTTGAGCATATCTGCAAACTGGCTGGAAGCCCCGGAATTCACCGTAACTGTCAGAACGCCGTCAACCGCGAGCATTCTTGTGGTGAACTCGTCCTGCACGGACTGCTCCGAGGACATGCCGTTCTTAAAATACACAATGTTATAATCTGGAGCGTCTCCGAATAACTCTGAGTATTTTTCCTCTGGAATATACATATAGTGGCTGGTGTAGTGCTCCGTTACAGCACCAATTGTGACCTCGCGTGTGTTGCCGTCGCTTATTCTCAGCGTTACGTTGTCGCCGTTTTTTACACCTAGCAGTTTGGTCAGCTTCTCTGTT
>UMBS01031125.1_pt1 | contig 27722 bp, 31 predicted proteins | sample 1964031 | NCBI WGS metagenome assembly UMBS01 (sample SAMEA4835948, study PRJEB28245) | human gut metagenome | biome: gut microbiome; material: fecal sample | place: Denmark | collected 2008 | reverse complement strand
TTGCTCGGGCTTGGGTGTTGAGTTATTTTACAGCGGCTTTAAGCATTGGCTACAAATTGGCTACAACATAAAAGCCACTTGCAACTACTTCATATCTTGATATTTCGGTATCAAAATGGTATCAGAGAGCAATTTGAAGCCTGTTAAACCGCATTGTTGTGCGAAATTTCCGAAATTGGCGATTATTCCCACTCGATTCAGGTAGCTGTGATTTTGGTATCAGCCCTTGATTTAATGCGCTTTATTCGCAACGAACCACACATTTTGACTACATTTTTCGTATTATCTATTTTTTTGAGGTCAAAGTGAGGTCAAGATAAAAGAGAATTATTTCTCCTTAAATCCTTGGTGCCATATTAGATTTTGCGAACACATTTATAGTTTAAATTCAAAAGTGACTACTTTCAACACCTATTTTACAATTCCGACTTTTGATAAAGCATCAAAGCACTCATTAGGACATTCAAGTCTGACATCATCAACAAGCCAGCATATCATAATTTTTCTGTCATTAACTAGGTAGTCAAGTACCCACTCCTGCGGCGGCTTTTTTTGTAAAACAATACAGAGTATCGAGTTTAGCTCTTTACTTCTGTATCTATATTCGTAAACCTGTGAAACTGCCTTTCTGATTTGACTTAATACATTCTTATCATCGTTTGATTTAATCTCAAATATATAGGGTTGATCTGCAACTCTGGCAAACAAATCAATGAATGTGTTTTCATATGCTTCAAACCCGTTTGCACGTATATTGGCAGCCAATAAATTGAGTATGCGAGCGTGTTCTCGATTTGCCTTTTCTCGTCGTACAAGGGTTTCAAATGGGTCTGTAATATTGTCAGAATGGGAAAATGACCGTATCTGATTAGATTTGTATTCTTTCAGTTCTGGAAAGTTCTGTTCAGGGATACTAACTTCACCAATAGGGTTAAAAATGTAATAATTGTCAATAGAAGCTATATTATCTGAAAGTTTCTCAAGAATATTCATAGGTAGGGTTAGAGCGTCGTAATATTCACCCCATTTTGAACTCTTGATAACCTCTTTAATCATGGCTTCGTTAATGGTATTACCATCTTCATTATAACACGCTTCAAATGCATTGAAATTAACATTCATTGCACTTATAGCCTTAGCATAATTATATGCTTTAGTTAGATTGGTCGGTGATAAACACAATCCCTCATGTGAAACACGTGAAAAAATCCCTGTCTTTTCCATTATATGAAAATTGCGTTTAAAATTGGTGAAATTTGTTTCATCGGCCCAGTTAGGCGCTTTTAGTGTTTTATATGATGTTAGTGCAAGCTCAATACTATCATATGAAGGAGAGAAATCCTGATTGATTGAACTATCGTTAAAAAGCATATAAATGGTTTTATATGGTATTATTATCTGCTCTAATGATATACCCAGGCGCTCATGCATTACAATTGCTGTTCTGCATAACAATCGTAACGGGTTAATCCTTATATGATTTGTAATTTCACGCTTTGTATCCTCCAAAACATTTGATTGTACTGATTGACCGTTTCTGTTAGGAGAGCCTCCTGCACCATTAGGGTATTGAAATAATGATAATTGTGCTCGGCAATATGCTTCAACATCCGGCTCTGTAGAACATAAGAAATGCTTTGTTGCTTTGGACAAAAAGATGTACCACTTTCCGTTTTGCTTTTTATAATGAAACACACCTAAATATGTTCCATACGAACCAAACTCATCGCGAAAATTTGATACATCTCTCAATACATACGGAGAACGACCGCTTATCGTAGAAAAGCGGTCTGTTAATAAATCTCTGTCTAATTCTTCACCATCGAACATTGAAAAAATATCTGCTATTTCAAGCAAGTAGTCGCCCCATTCATCTTGTGAGCTTTCTATTTTATTGGTGAAGAATTTTTTAACAATTGGGGAAGTAGGTAAGGACATATGTTCCTCCATATATTGTTATTTTTTCTTCAAATATTCAGAACCTAAGCGTTCAATAATATCCTCATATGTAGGGGGATTTTCTACACCAAATGCTTCTTTTAGAAGATTTGCGCCAACTACGGCTGCAAATACAGGTGGAACAGCATTGCCAACCTGCCGAATAGGGTGTCTGCTAGTACCAGAAAATGCCCAAAAATCAGGGAATGTTTGAATTCGAGCTGACTCTCGTGGGGTTACTTCCCTTGGAGCGATAGGATGAACATGACCTTTCCCACCTCCCTTGTCAGAGCCTACAACAATTGTAAAACTAGGTTTATTAGGATTTAATTTATTTATTCTTGTTTTGGAGTCGCGTTCTCCATATTTAAGTGCTTTATATCTTTCAATTACAGCTTGACCATGTACTCTACCGACATGATTAGGGATTGTTGCAGATGGTGGATTGGGTAAGCTTAGTATTGTATCACCAACGGTTACTGCAGGAAGTAAACCTATTTCTAATTCTTTATCATTTAATGCATGAGTTTTAGTGGGCGCAGGTATTTTTTTATCGCCTTTATATCCGTAGATAATCACTCTCGAACGATATTGTGGAACTCCGAAAGAAGCAGTATCCAACAAATAATGACTTGTTGTGTATATCTTGTTTCCTTCGTTATCCTTTGACAATTCATCCAAAAAACTATTAAAAATCTTTCCATCGTCGATTGACAAAAGACCCGCAACATTCTCGAAAACAAAACATTTGGGTTGAATGTCGCGTATAACTCTTAAGTAATCCCAAAGGAGAGTTCCGCGTGGGTCATCCATGCCTTTCCTTTGTCCAAAAACTGAAAAACTTTGACATGGTGGTCCTCCATAGACCAGAGACACCTCTCCCTTTTTTAAACCAGAATCTGATAATATTTCATCAGATGAGTACTCTTTTATATTCTTTTGAACAATTTTAGCTTCTGAAAGAAAGGAGTATTTTGAGTTGGGGTTATTCTTTAAAGCATCTTTATTATTTTGTAATGTTTGGCAACTATGGAAATCAATATCTGTACATAGACGAGTAGTAAAACCTGCTGCTTCCATGCCCAAATCAAAGCCACCAGCTCCTGAAAATAATGAAATTGCATATAATGGTTTCACAACAAACACTCCTTTATGAATATAGCACACATATACACTATATATTATATCATGTTATTCTGAAAAATACAAGTAGTTTTAGCCACATAATTTAGGCTGATAGAGTTATTTCTGCATTATTTTTTTTGAAGAATGTAAGAACGATTCCAGCTTTTCTGTTAATCCCAACGCCTTAATAAATTCCATAATCTTGTCAAGCCTTTGCTGAAGGTTATCTCGTTCAACCCGTATCTTTGATATAGCAGCTTTCCCGTAAACCGACTGAAGCCTGCTGTTCTCGTTTTGCAGTTGGGAGTTTTGTTCGTTTAATTGCGCATTTGTAGTTATGAGCTGTTCGTTCTCCTTTTTCAGCCTTGCAATCTCGGCGGTTAGCTCGCTTTCCCTGTTCTCGGCGGCAAGCTGCTTCTTGGCGAGGTCGGTCAGAGCGCAGTAGTCCTCTTTGGAGAGCGTAACCTTGCCGCCGAACATCGTCTTGCCGGTTTCAATCTCGTCTATGGATTTGATTTTAGCTGCTTTTCGGGCGCTCGTTTCAAGCAAGGTCTGTTTATCGGCAAGCTCGGCGGCGGTCTGCGTTAAGACAGAGGATTTCTCCGCAATCTCCTCGTCCAAATGCTCAACGGCAGCATTTTTCTCTTGATACTGCTCGTCCAGCTTATCAATAACAGATTCGACCTGCGTTCGCATCTCATCACGGTGTTTCAAGAGCCTGTCTGCGCTCTCGGCTTGTTCATTGAGCCGAGCGACTTCCTCTTTCTTCTCCTCGACCTGTTCCGTTATCTTAGCATACTCCTTGTACTGCTCAACCGTCAGACTACCACGGGACTTTTGGGGAGCGACGATTTGTATGCCGTGCCGACTACAAATCTCGGTCAGAACCTTGCACTCGGCTTCACGCCAGTGGGCAATGGTTTCCTTTCCGCTGCCGTAGTCCATCTCTTTGAGAGCCTGCGCTATGCCGTTTTGGGTGTCAACACCCATTTTGTAATGCCCGACAGGAATATAGTCGATATGTAAGTGTGGAGTTGCCTCATCCAAATGCAGAACAGCGTTAAACACATAGAAATTCGGGTTGCGTTCTTGAAAGCCCTGCATATACTCGGTCAGGCAAGCTGTAGCGATTTCAGCGTCGTGAGTGCCAACGCCCGTGTTCTTCATATCGCCAATCTGCACCACATCTTCATAGAAGCTCTTGCGCTTGTCGGCGGAGGTTACCACGCTTTGCGAGATTTTTCGCTTGAAAGTATGCTCGTAGTAGGTTGTGGTAATCTTCCTGTCGGGTCGCTTCTGCTTTGCATTGTAACGCTCAACGGCAGCGCCGAACAGGTGTTCGTATGCTTCTTCGATAGGCTGTTGCACGAAAACGATGTTGTCCTTCGTTCGGGTATTGTCAACGTTCTTGGCGCTGAATTTACGGTTGTTATGGGTAAGGCTTCCCTTGCCTTGACAGTGGGAAATGCGTTTTTCGCTCATATGTATAATCTCCTTTCGTTGCGGTGGCGTTACTGTTGTGCCAACAGTAACGCCATAATACCCTTGACATTGATTTCGCAGGCTTCATCAACATCAAGGGTAAGGCGCTTTCCGAGGGGCAAAGGGAGCGCCAGCGTTTTGCGCGACAGCGCATAATGCGTGCACCCCCCTTTCACGCTCTCTGCTCGTCCTGCTTCCACACACTGACATTGGTGCTTTTTTCAGCTTTGCAATAAAGTCGCAATCGCCCGGAAATCGGACAGGGCTGAAAAGTAATGATAGTATGGGGGAAATGTGGTATGACCTTTCATTTGGTTGAGTATACATAAACTAATGCGTTATTGAAAATTCCTTTTTCTTGCGGTATAATTAAATTAAACCAAATGCTGAAAAGGAGAAACACTATGTTATATCTACCCGAAAATCTGAAAAAATACCGCATACTTAAAAATCTTACCCAAGAGGATGTTGCGGAATACCTCGGCATTACTCCACAAAGCGTTTCAAAATGGGAGCGTGGTGAATGCTACCCGGATATTACTTTTTTACCTGCATTGGCTAATATTTTTGAAACCAGCGTTGATTTACTGATAGGTATGGATACAATCCGCGCCGAACAAACACGTTACAACATACACAAGACCGCCTTTGAATTTCAGAGGTGCGGCGACTATGCTTCAGCAGAAAAGGTGTACCGTGACGCACTGCTCATCTACCCCAATAAGCCGGGAATGATTTTAGGGCTTGCAGGTGTACTTGCTTTGCAAGGCAAATCTGAGGAAGCGATTGAACTTATGGAAAGGGGGCTTCCCATATCCATAAATGAGAAGCAAAAGGCAACAACCCGTGCGACATTGTGTTTTCTGTATCTGAAATGCGGCAGAAAAGATAAGGCGGAAGCACTTGCTGCTGAACTGCCCCACACAAGAGAAAGCCGAGAGGTAATTCAGCCGATGATTTCGCAGGGACTTGATGACAGTGAGATTGACAGAAATGTAAGAATTATTCTTCTCGGGGAATAGAGGGTATAAGCATAACTGCCTATACAATATCGAGCAGTTTAATATTCATATCAAGCCGCACCCGACACTGAGTGCGGCTTTCCCCTTATCCACGGCACTGCAAAACAATCTGCTCCATAACCTCGTGCTCAACCACCAGCGAGCGTGTTTTCTCCCAAGCGGCGATTTCAACGAAAGTTCTCGGACGAGGATTTTTCTCGGCATACTGCTTGCGGAGCAGCTCCCACATCTGCCAAGCCTCACGGTCAATCAGACGAGGGATAACCTCCCATCTGCCGCTTTCTTTCAGCAGTGGGATTTCTTCGGGGTAGTTCGTTTCCATAAACCTCTGCCAAGCTACGCCCCAGCGGTCAACGGGAGTGTTCATAAGTTCTTCGTTCATAATGATTTTTCCTTTCCGAATATATTAGCGTGTCGGTTGGTGACGGTTGTGACAGTTTTTCAGATACCTGCACCGCTGTCACAAAAGCCGTCACCGCCGTCACGAACTGTCACGGGGAACATAATGCAGCTCAATTCTGCGCCTGTCGTGGGTTCGGCTGCTTCTGTAAACAATGCTGTGCTCGTTATAAAGTCGGCTCGCATTGATATTCAACCGCTTTGTAATTGAGTTTACGGGAATGTCCGCGCCTGTTTTCTCAAGCAGTTCGGTAGCCGTTCCCGTCCAATCGGGATTATCCGCTGTAACGAATTTTGAGATAGCTTCAAGAAACGGGTCGGGCGGTTCTTTCCATAGCTCTGTTTCCTTGCTCTGAAGCTCCCAATAGAGCGTGTCGGGATTTTTGGCAAGTATCAGCTTCTGCTCCTGCTGGTCACGCCCCGATATTTCAAGTGTGGCGGTGTTTGAGGTGCGCTTGTCCTTGTAGAGAATAAACGCACCGTCCGCTCCGCCGAATAGACCGTTTGTTCCCGAAATCGACTCAAAATTATCGTCCGATTTCTGCTTCCGTGTATGATGAACGAGCAGCAGACATATACCGTGGCAGTCTGCAAATTCTTTCAGCTTTGACATAACCTGATAGTCGTTTCCGTAGCTGTAATCGGGAGTTGCTTCACGGACTTTTTGCAGGGTGTCAATTATAATTAGCCGCAAATTCGGGTGTTCCTGATGAAATGCGTTGAGCTGTTGTTCAAGCAGTCCGTTTATGCTGTCAACCTTTGTTGCAAACATAAGATTATCGTTCTTGTCGCTGCCGAACATACGGTAAAGTCGCCTTTGCAGCCTTGCATAATCATCTTCAAGGGCAAGATAGAGCACCTCTCCTTTATTAACAGGATAGCCCCAAAGCTCTGTTCCTGTGCTGACGTGATAGGCGAGTTGTGCCATAAGAAAGCTCTTTCCGACTTTTGGAGCGCCTACGAACAGGTAAACGCCGGGGTAGAGCAGACCGTCGATAATCGGAGGCTTGCTCTCATACACGGTGTCGTACAGCTCGCTTAAAGTCATAATGTGAATATAATACGGGTCGGTCATTTTTCGAAGAAAATCACGATAACTGTAATTTTCGGTATTGCAATCCTCGTTGTTTTCTGTTATACTATTAGTGCAATCCATTTGCGAAGGCTGCTCCGTACCTATTGCCGTAGGTACAGTTGGGGCAGTCTTTTCATTTTCAGCCATTGTCATCACCGCCGTTTTTCATAAGCTCGTCCAGCTTTGCCGAGAGCTTTTCCTGCTTGTTCGGGTAAAGGTGCGCATAGACCTGCATTGTGGTTTCAACCCGCTCGTGACCTAAACGCTCGGCTATTTCAAGCGGCGGTATTCCCAGTTCATACAGCAAGGCGCAGTGGCTATGCCGAATATCATGCAGCCTAATGCGCTTAACACCGCTTTTCTCACAGCCACGCTTCATTTCGTGGTGTAGGTAATGTTTGGTGAAAGGGAATATTCTGTCGTTATCTCCGATTTCGTAAAGGCTGTCGCAGTATTCTTTCAGCAATGAACAAAGAAAGTCGGGAATTGAAACGGTTCGATTGCTCTTGGGAGTTTTGGGCGGTGTGATAACATCTCTGTCCTCTATGCGCTGATAGGATTTGCTGACGGTCAGGGTTTTCGCCGTAAAATCAAGGTCGGCACGGGTGAGCGCCATAAGCTCTCCGATTCGCAGTCCCGTCCAGAACAGCGTGTTGTAAGCCACATAAGCCATAGGCTTATCGGCAACGCATTCCACGAACTTCGTGAACTCGTCCTTTGTCCAGAAGTTCATCTCCTCGGCTTTGTTTTTGCCGATTGCTCCCGCCTTTGAGCAGGGATTGGACTGTAAATCGTAATACTTGACGGCATAGTTAAAAATCGCGTTGAGCTGATTGTATACGGTTTTCATATACGTTTGTGAATAGCCTTTTGCAAGCAGCTCGTTCTCCCAAGCGATTATGTTTGCGGGAGATATTTCGGTAATTTTCTTTAAGCCAAAATACGGCATTATTTTCAAGTCGATTATATAGTGCTTTGTACGCAGTGTGTTCTCACGCAGGCGAGGGGAAATGCTCTTGAAATACATCTCCGTGAAATCCGCAAAGGTGATGTTCAGGTCGGCTTTCTGCTCGGCAAGGAACGTCCTCAGCCATTCCTCGGCTTCTCGTTTGGTTTCAAAGCCACGCTTCATGGTTTCCCGTCGCTTGCCCTGCCAGTCAGTGTAGCGAAAGCGTATGTACCATTTTCCCGTTTTCGGGTCTTTTTTCGCTCTCATTATTCGGCACCTCCCTCTGCCTTGAGCGAGAAACCGTAAAGGCACTTCTCAAGGTATGCTCTGGGCAGTTTGCCGGCTATCGTCAGGTAACCCTGCTTTTTCAGCTCGGTGTTCATCGCTCGAATGAGCTTGTAGGCGTGACCGTTCGATACGCCCATAACCTGTGCCAATTCGGGCGCTGTGATGTAGATACTCTGATTGTCCATAGTAAAACCTCCTTAAAACTGATAACAGGATATTTAATATTTATCGCTGTAAATATATATTATCACAATATTATATTATTGTCAATAGATTTATCTATATTTCTCGAAAAATACTTGAATTTTTTATAGATATGTGTTATCATATATATAAATTCAAATATTCAGAGGTATAATACAATGTCAGAAGTAAAATTTGGTGAGCGTATTCGTACAATTCGCAAGAACGCAGGTTGCAGTCAGAAAGAGTTCTGTTCGGTTCTGGACATACCGCAGTCCACGCTGTCGGCATACGAAACGGAAAGAATGCAGCCTACCGTTGCTACTCTTATAAATATAGCTACAAAGTATAATGTATCTATGGACTGGCTCTGCGGTATAGAAAAGAGCGTCCCAGGTTTTGGAACAGTAGGTGAGGCATTGTCGGCGGTATATGATTTAGCGGAGATAGATGGGCTGAAGATAGACTTCACCATAAATGACCATTTACCTAATGATAAAGAAATCGATACGGAGAAGTGGTCTGTGCAGCTGTCGGTTTACGGCAACGACAGCGCAAACCCGCATAATGCCGATTTCTGCAACGGGGTAAGGCAGATTTTCGATAACATCAGCGATCTGGAGTCCTACTCAATATCCACGGAAACCTACCAAGCTGAAAAAGAAAGAATGAGGGACTATTACAGTGCTCCGGTTTCCAAGAAAGACTTCCCGGAGCTGTCCCGTGAGGAACGGCAGGCAAAGCACATTGAATGGGTCAAGCAACATCTGAACGACAAGTAAAAATGCATAACAAAAGAGCCGCTGCAATCGCAACGGCTCTTTATCATAATAGTATTAAATTGTTTCAAACCGGTTCGATATATGGAATTTGAGGTCAAAGTGCGGTCAAAAACTAAATCGAAATCTTGAAAACGGCTCTGTAATGCGGTTTGTTAAGGATTGCGGTTTACTCCCACTCAATCGTAACTTATTGTTTTTGAATGTGCATTTATGCTGACTGTAGCTTTTATGAGCTTATGTTCTTTTGATTTTTTCAAATTTTCATATTTCACAGTTGAATTGTTGCCAAAGTGTTGTCACAGCAGTCTATTCAGCTTCTGTATAATACATATCTTGCAGTAACTGTACAGCTTTAGCAGTTATTTCAGTAAGCTCGGGATGTATTGTTTCAGCTTCCTTTAAAGCTTTAGTAAGTTCTCTTAGCTCTCGCTTTAAAGAAACGGCGACCTTATAATCAGGTACAACAGTTATGCTCTTATGCAAACAATTGGCAATAACATAATCTTGTTTAGTCATCCCTGTAAGCTGAACTTCACGATTTAGCAGTTCGTCCTCTTCAGGAGAAAGGCGAATGCTAATGGTTTTGCTACGGAATCTATTATGCGGATTCCTATTCTGTTTAGACATCAAAATCATCATCCTCCTCTTCATCTGTATTTAGTGTGTTAAGTTGATTAGCCATATCTTTTTGAACTGTAGGAAACAAATGTGCATAATGATATGTAATTGATGCACTCTCATGCCCAACACGATCACCGATTGCCACAGCAGAGAAGCCCATATCGATTAATAGGGAAACATGTGAGTGTCGTAAGTCATGTACACGAATTTGCTTGACTCCGGATGCTTTACACCCACGTTGAATTTCATACCTCAAATAATGCTTGGTTATAGGAAAGAGAGGTTCATCGTCTTTAAGCAAAGCTTGCATCTGCAAAAAGTCCTTGAGTTCATCGCGCAGGAAGTTCGGTATCGCAATTATGCGATTACCTTTAGCAGTCTTTGGTGGCGTTATGATTACTCGCTTTTTAAGATGTTGTAGGGATTTAGTTATTGATATCGTTGATTTGGTGAGATTGATATCTGTTCGCGTGAGAGCAAGCAATTCACCAACGCGCAGCCCACACCAGTATAGAATTTCAAAGGCATAAAAGGATAAAGGCTTGTCTTCAATAGCGTCACGAAATTGCTTATATTCTTCAGTAGTCCATATTTGCATCTCTTTACCTTTACGTGAACCTAGGGTTGGGGCATGATTTGCTGGATTTTCTTTTAATCCATAATACTTTACTGCATGGTTTAACAGAGCAACAAGCTGATTGTAAACTGTCTTTAGATACGTTTGTGAATAGAGTTTACCATTAGCAGAGTGCAGGGTTTTCATTTTATTTTCCCATTGAAGAATATCACGATTAGTTATTGCCGAAACAGGCATGTTACCAAGATATGGAATAATCTTTTCTTGAAAGATGCTGTCCTTTGTATGCATGGTACTCTCTCGAATCTGAAATTCAACATCTAGCTTATACAGCTTTATAAAATCAGCTAAGGGCATGTCTAGATTGATACTGTCAGTAAGATCATTAGCCCTTTCAAACTCTACAGCTTCACGCTTTGTCTTAAACCCACGTTTAGTAGTCTGCTTGATTTTATCCGGCCAAATCTTTATGCGATAGACAACACGCCATGTACCGTCTGAGCACTTATATACGGGCATCTAAATTCTCCTTAGTGGTATTACCATAAAACTTTTCATTAAAGTACTTGGTGCTCACCTTTCCTGCAATTGTGATATACCCCTTCTGCTTAAGTTCGGCGTTTAACTGACGAATCATCTTATAGGCAAAGGATTGTGATACATCGAGTGCTTTCATAACATCTTCTACATTCATAAATGTGTTCATATTGTTTCCTCCTATAATAATAGTGTGCCACTCTTCCAGAGTTTTGTCAAGACCTTTTAAAAATTTATTTTCACCTCCATTCTACTAAGAATTTATTATTATTCTATATAACATACTTTGTAAGAATTATTTGACATTTTAGCAGTAGTATGATATACTATTATAATATAAGGAGGCATTGCTATGGAAACTAAAATCGAAGTATTTTGGCGTGATGAACATGTGTCTGACATGTATGTCGATTATACAAAACAGACCGTACATGTAGAGAATTACACAGAGGAAGATTATAAATTGCCTTTCTTAGTAGGAAACTTAACGCCTTCCTGGGAGGAGTATCAGTTATTAATAGATAGTCGTGTATTTCCTAGAGAAAGACAAAACTGTAAAGAAATACTTTCCTGCTATGGATTAGATGAATATGATCAGGAGGCTATCTGCAGAAAGTCACATGCAGTAATGTATAGCGATTACATGTGGTTCAGATATCCAGGAGAAAGGGTGACTTTTGACGATGTCAAGGTTAGAGATTAATATTGGTAAACGCATACCACTGTGTACGGGTGGGTCAAGTAAAGGCTGTCAGAATAAATACTGTATAGCTGGTTACTGGTACAAGCAGGATAGTGTTGGCTATGAATCTTTAGCAGAGGTATTGGCATCTCGAGCTGCTGCTATAACAAATGCAATTACACCAATTGTATCATATGATCTCATAACATTATGCAGGTCTAGCAGAATTAAGTTTCCAGGATGCAGGAGTAAATCTTTCTTACACGAAGATGATACAGAAATTACACTGAGACGGCTTGCAGAAAAAACAATGCATCATCGAATGGAGAAAGATAGTATCAATTTAGCAGTATCTATTTTGAACTCAGTAAATGACCAAAGACTACTAGATCAATTGAGCTGCTTGTTTCAGCTTGATCGTATTACAATAAATAGCGATAGACATTTGAATAATATTGTTCTTAGGAATCTAAAGGATATTATCTCATTTGATTATGGAGACTCTTTAGCAGCTGATGTAACGTATGAATTCACAGAAGATTTATCAGCGGAAGAATGTATAGTTAAGGCAGTAGCAAAGCCTTCATTTCGTACTCATGATTATCAGTGTGAATTTATGAAATCATATAGCAATTTTAAGCTTGAAGCAGTATCCAGCTGCTTACAAATCTCTGACTTAGTAGATTCAACAGATGAATCCATATTAAAGCGTATGTGTAGTATCTTAAGTATTCAATTTGAGAAATATTTGAATACAAAGCTAATTTTCATATAGGAGGTATGAATATGCCAAAAATGAGAACTTTCTTGTGGAAGAGTCCTAAATGGGATGGTCCAGTTGCACGTATGACATATGATCCAGATAAGGATGAGTTCCATGTTTATATTAATATGGATTATCCAGATAATATAAACGCTGGTATGATAAGCTTTTACAGGGATTACAGGCATTTAACAGAACTGGATGCTAAAGAAAGTATGATTTTCGTACGTTCTCGCATTTTTCCTCCGGACCGCCAGGGACTGCCGCAGTTGTTAAAAGATATGGGGCTAACAAAATACAGTGAGGTTGACATCTTAGCATGGTTCCATGGTCGCACTACAAAAGATATCATTTACATGGAGGAGATAACATCTTGACATACCATAGAGAGGACCTTTAGCAGGTCCTTTTGTTTATTATAAGGAGTAAATATGAATAGATTTGAATCAATACAGAACTATATAGCATCTTATATATCTCGACATAGAGACCTTTCTACAGCAGGTGAACTTGAAAAAGTTATGCTCACATATCTGATTGAGCGCGAATGGCGTAGAGAGCATAGTATTACATTTACAGATGCCTCATTTTGTACAAATGGTAAGATTATTACTATGTCAGACAACAACACTCTTCATGATGAAGCAACTTGGAATGAACTTGATATCATTGCTCATGATGTCCTTACACGATATGGTTGGGTGCCTATTGAAGAACTACATAATGACTTTTACGCAGACGCAATTATTAAGAAGTATGCAGCAGATAAAATGCAGAGCATTACTGAAGAAGATCTTGATATCTCAGGCAAAGTCTATGAAGATTATTGTTTCAGAAGTAAGACACAGTTCTCTATCATAGAAGTTGCACAGTCTATTTTAGCAGTGGCAGACACACAGATTGAACTTGACAAACTGAATATTCTTATTTATCTTTGTCAGTGCGAGGCAGTGTTCCAGTCAGGGAAGATGCTTTTTACAGAATTCGTAGAATTGGATAATGATATTATTCCTTTCGTAACAGTACTGCCAAAATCACTGCTTACTGTGAATGATTATGCAAAGAATATTATTACAACCGTGCTTTCAAAATATGAAGATAAACCTTTAGCAGAACTGAAGAATATTGTGAAGCTGCAGCCAGCTTGGATTCAGCATCTCAATACACATTTCCTTAATTGGACAGGTGTAATACACTCTGCTTACCTTTATCAGGCTAGACTTAGACGAGTACAAGTATCAAAACAGCAGGGACTTGAACTGTATAACCAGGGTGGAGAAATATATGATGTCCACACTATTGAGAATTGCATTTTCAATACACTGATAACGCCTAAATATGCAGTATCTCTTCCAGCAGATTTCCTAGATCCAGACATGTCTCTTGGCTCCAATGGCATTGTTATCTTTGATAATCTTCTTTCTTCAGATCTGCGTCAGAGATTTACATTAGCCAGAGTTGATACAGGAGTGATTTGTTCCGAAAACCTCTGGCATACAGATATTCTTCCAGATGCAGTTATGAGAAGAGCAGCAGAGTACTATAGTAATCTTAATATCACAAATGATGTTCTTTCACCAAAGAGCTACGAGGAAAATATATCAAAGTGGCTAGCTAGGTAGTACTTATCATGTTCAAATATGAATATACTTTACCTGAAGCCTTTAGCAGTTGGTCTATTATATTAATACCACTAATAAGAGGAGGTATATTCGAATGAATTTAAAAGAATCGGAAAACTTAGTTCTTAGTGCTTTTCTTGAGATGGTTGATATCTATGGAGAGCCGGCTATAAGTGAAGAGCTTGTACTCTTAGCAGCCAAGAATAAGCGTCCAGTACCACGTATTTTCAAGTGGTCTGAAGAGGACATTGCTATTCTTCGTAGAGACTATCCAGAAAAAGGTTCAAATATCCCTGAACTTTGTAAAAAGTTCACAACAAGGCAGATTAGTAATAGGGCTTATGAACTCGGTCTTAGAAAAAATACATCAGCTAATAAGAGTACATGGACAGATTATCAGCTACGACTTCTTGAGAGCAAATATCCTGAATGTGATGCAGAGATTCCTGATTTGTTATGCTGCTTTAGCAGGTCACAAATCATAGCGCAGGCGTATCGTAGAGGTATAAGTAAGGCAGGTACTTGGACTGCAGATGAAGACAATATTCTGAAAAATAGCTATCCAAAGTATGGTAGTGAAATTCCAGAGTTACTTATTGCTCATACAAAGCAAGCAATAATAGCACGAGCTAGAAAGCTGGGGATTCGCTATGATAGAACAAGGAATGCCTGGACAGCAAAGGATATAAAGATTCTTAAGGAAAAATATCCAGTCTATGGAGTAAACATTACTGAACTTAAAGATAGATTTGACAAGGAAGTTATTAGAGTGAAAGCAACAGCTTTGCATCTTACAAAGAATGGGCGCAAGCCACTGAAACGTTTCTCTAGTGATGAAATTGCTCTGTTAAAATCGGAATACCCTAAGTATGGCACGGAAATACCAGAGCTGACAGCAAATCATGATGCAACAGCAATTAGAGCAAAGGCACATCAGCTTGGATTGCATTACGATGCGAACATCTTTAAGCGCACACAGACATTGAATAATGCCTTTTAATTATCACAGAGCACCTGTACATTTGTGCAGGTGCTTTATCAATTATAATAATGAAATCTCAAGGAGTCAGAATAGATGACAGCATATTTAGCAGGCCGAGGAGGATTATCTCTTCTGAGGCTGCAAACAATTATACTAACATTTTCTTCGCCAAAGAATTTAAAGCGTTATACAAAAATTGAATCATTCCAATCAGGCACAATCAGAGCTTTAGCAGAATACGAAGGAGAGCCAGTACCTTTGCTTGAAGAAATAGATCTAAATGAACTTCGTGTAACATTGCATATAAGCGAAGCATTGGTACAGGACATTACAGAAGTACAACTGGAGGTAGTCTAATGTTTATTGTACAGGATAATTTGTATGGAGGATCAGTTGCAATAGGTGTATACAAGATAAGACAGATGTAGGTGATTTGGTAGCATAGCTAAAGTCAAGAAGAATAAGTATATCCAAAGATTAATGAATACTGGCAATCTCACTTTAGCAGTTAATAGCTCTTTACATTTGTCAAAAACTGTGGTATAATACTATTGACAGGAGGGATTATAATGCTTACTAGAATAGATATTGAAAATTATATGAATTTAGGAACTACATCTTTTGTACTTGATAGTAAGAATGCTGTAGTATATGGTGAGAATGGTATTGGAAAGACAAACTTATGCCGCACAATGTCTTTGTTGAAGAAAATGTTATTTTCTGAATTATCCTATGAGGGTGCATCATCGCTAGAACTATCTAACTGTAGTCTCGCCTATCATTTTAGCAGCACTGATCAGTTGTGCTATACAATAAAGTTTGATTATAGAGGCGCTCTTTGTTTTGAAGAGCTGCAAATAAATAATACAATCTTGTATGTATACTCTCACTCTTCAAATGACTATCTTTCAGAACATTTTGAAGATTCTAAATTGAGCAGGCCACAGGTAAGAGACTATATAGCATATGACATCATAATGCCAATTTTAAGATTGATGTTCAATTCAGGTAATTATAATAGTGCTATTGGCCAAATGATGTCAGAGGTTTTTTCATGGATAATTATTGATGGTGTTAATCTTTGTACAAAAAATGCTATTATTACACAGCCTTATGAAGTTTCGGTACTGAACGGTCTGCTTGACAAAACAGGGATACATTTAGATCTAAAGATAGATAACAACACAGAACTGACTCTTATGCTGGACACTAAAAAAGGGTATCTACCATTTAATAAGGTGGCTTCTACGGGTGAACGTGCAATTGTTAATTTAGCCCTTGAAATTAATCGTTATAAAACTTGTAGCTTATTATGCATTGATGAATTCGATGCATTTTATCATTACAGTCTTGCAAAACGTATGCTGTTAGAAGTGATACCACAGCTAGGGGATCAGTATATTCTAACAACACATAATACTTCTTTTTTGAATCTTATTAACTATAGTATGGTTTATATTTTGAATAAGTCTGGGTGTCATCATTTAACAGAGCTTACTAATCGCAAGCTTACTCCAGGATTAAACTTTGAGCATTTGTTTAGGGCAGGTGAGTTCAATGTCTAAACGAAAAGTGCTTTTTCTTCTCGAAGGTGATAAGGCAGAGCGAAAGATTTTAACCATTATAAAAAAGTACTATCCCGATGTATTAGCAGATTTTTATGTTGTTGGATCTAATCTGTTTGACTTAGATAATCATATGAAGAATACTCTTGGTGAGGATTGGCTTACTGAAGATTCATCAATTATTAGTACACTTGTTCACATGGTATCCTTGAGTGGCGTAATGCGGGATACTAAAATTGATGTTGATAGTTTTACTGATGTGTTTTTAATATTTGACTATGAGATATCAGGGACATCATTTTCTGCAAGTAGATTAATGCAGATGCAAAAGGTATTCTCAGACTCTACAAAAAATGGACTATTGCTACTAAGCTATCCTATGGTAGAAGCATATAGACATCTAAAGAGTATTCCAGATGATGATTACTTGTATCGCGCATATGATCCAGCACAGGGAGAACACTATAAAACAGTAGTTGGCAGAGAGACAGGGTTTGCAAATCTGAATAAATATGATAAAGTACTTATCGATTACATATTTACAGTTAATAAGCAAAAACTTGAGTATTATGTGTCTGATTCCTGCTCACATCTATCAGACAAATTGTATGAGTTTCTGAAATGTCAATGTTACAGATCTGATGTTTTAATAGAATTTACAATGATATTATTCTTAGATCTTTATAACATTGATTTCCAATTGAATGATCATTCAATAAAATCAGAACCAACATCATTATTCAGTTGATAAATTTACCCTCTGTTTAGATTTGAATTTGTGTATCACAATGATAAGCAGTATACAGAAGAGAACATTATATTAATACATACAGCCGCTGCAGAAGATAAAGACAATTTCACACATACGGGCATATACTATTCAGGCGAGGTTATTGCATGATCATTTCCCAAAGCTCTAGAGAAGATTAACGAACACTGGTAATACTACTTTAGCAGTTAATAGCCATTTACATTTGTCAGAAACTGTGGTATAATACTGTTATCAGGGGGTGTTGCATTTGCATAGTACATCATTTTTCACAGATAAGTCATTCGACTGTTATATAGATGAAGATTTGGTTGCATATTGTAAAGATGCGCAATCATTTAATAGGAGATACTGCTTTGAGGATGCTATGCAGTATCTAAAAGACACTGGTAGAGAACGTATAGGTATATTATATGGATTACGAAGAACGGGTAAGACTGTTCTTATGCAGCAACTGGCAATGCAGCATGCAGACAGAAGTGTGTATATTATTTGCAATGCATCGAAAACTTTATTGAGTGATGTTCTTAATAAAATCCGTGAATTAAAAACACAGGGATATAAATATTTCTATGTAGACGAGATAACATTCTGCTCTGACTTCATAGATATTATTAATCTGCTACCACCTTTAGCAGGATCAGATTGTAGAATAGTATGCGCCGGAACAGATTCATTTGGATTCATCCTAGCACGTCACTATTTATATGATAGAACATATATGATACACACAACATACATCTCTTATAAGGAGTATACTGAGTTAGTTGGTGGGACCATAGATGATTATATTCACTTTGGCGGAACATTCCTTAAGGGTAGGGCAGCAAAGGATAAAAAGGAAATAATTGCACCATATATCTTAAACAAGGATATTCGTGAATATATAGACACTTCAATTGTGAGCAATTTGTTACACTCTGTTGAAAGACTTTCTGAATATGAAAATCTTGCTAAATACGAGCCATTAGTGCAAGTTAGCGAAATGAACATGCTTAGAGAAATGATTACCTTAGCAGTCAATAGGGCAGGCTTTAGCTTCGCAGCAAAGCAATTGCATTCAGTTGTATCTGCAAAAGATATTGCACACGCAAGCAGAGTTCTATCACGTCGTTTAGTAGATTGGAAACAAGGGGTGTATCTTCCATCAGAACAGCAATTAACCAAACCTCAACTAGAAGAACTAGAGTTAGCTATACAGATACTTAATGATGAAGATTTTATAGCAGCTTTCTGGGACTCTATCTGTATACAGACGCCACGACTCTTTGACCCAATCACGTATATTCAGAAAACATTAAATCTGTTGCAGAGTTATCTTTTTGAATTGGATGTTTTATACAGTTTGTGTGAAGTGCAATTTACACTTGCGAATAATGAAATTATCGCGCGACAGAACAATGTTGTATCATTTTCACAGCCAGGGCTTTTGTATGGATACACCAAGCAGTTACTCGCTATGGTTACACCTACAGTACATGATACATTCGTGCAAGAAATTGTAACTTCAAAGATTGAAACAATTTCTTTAGGTGAAATCTTAGAAGTTGTAGTTGCTACTGCAGTTCGAAAAGAATTGCCAGAAGGACAATACTACATTGCCAAATGCAAATTTAATTTGCAGCAGACAGGAGAATATGATTTAGCAGTGTGTGACATGCAGAATAAGCACAGCACAATCATAGAAGTTAAGCATTCAGATAAATTTGTACCTGAGCAGGCTAAACATCTGTGGAATAAGCAGTTCCAGACTGCATTTGAAACAAGTTTACCAAAAGTAACTAGGCGCATAATTTTATATGCTGGAAAATCAGAGATATTATCTATGGAGGATTTCCCGAAGATAGAGTATATAAACGTTTCTGATTTTCTTACAGATATTCCTGAAGTACTAGATATGTGATTTGAAGGCACTAACATATTGATTTTCTGTTAATAAAAACTTCAGGTCACTCATTAGAAGTAGAATCAACATCATTATTCAGTTGATAGATTTACCCTCTGTTTAGCAGAGGGTACTTTTACACTAAAGGAATCTTGAAGATAAAACTAGTAGCAGCATTATTAAAATAAAATCAACTTATACATGAGTGATATTTTCTATTGCAATGACATAAATTGAAATAAATAAAGCATAATAATCTAGTAATTCCGCTAGAAAAAGCCTTGAAATTTGTTAAAAACTATGGTATAATGGAGGTGAATATAAATATGCGTCTGGAGGATTATTTAATGAAAAAAGCAGAAACATTAGCAGAGATGCAGACAACTTGCCGCTATTTTAAATTAGATAGCAAAGAGAAAGAAGCTTTCTATGTAAATACTGCTGGTGGGCGTGGTGTTGATTGCATTACTATAATGCAGCAGATTTTGCAGCCTATTGATGACTTGTATCAGCGTATTTTATATATCGGACATCGTGGTGTTGGGAAAAGTACAGATTTATATATGTTACAGCAGAGACTTTCAGGAATATTTGAAATAGCAAATATTGATGTGTTGGAGCTCTGGGGCAATAGCATATTCACATTTTCGGACTTCTTGTGCATTTTATATAAACAACTACTTGATAAATACAAAAATCATTTGACTATTTTGGATAGATCTGAATATGAGGATGCCATGAAATTATGGCATGCAGTAACTGAGGTAGAGCAGGTAAATGAACATGGAGCTGAGCAGGTGGTGAATACTGAGGCAGGCATAAGCATTAAGCACCTTTTAAAGTTAGTAGCATCTGCAGAGAGTACATTGAATTTTAATAATGGTATCAGGGAGCGAATGTCTTATGTTATTCAGAAGAATATTGACGATTACATTATAGCTCTCAATATTTTAATTGATTCAATAGAGAAGGCTATAGGTAAGCCACTTTTAGTTATTATAGAAGGAATAGAGGTGATGCCCTTTAATAGGGACACTGATATATTCTTAAATCATGGTAATTTCATGCAAAAAATTAGATTACGTATGATTATAACCGCACCTGTGGCATTACATTATAGAACTGAGTTTAACACAATAACTGATGGGAATATATTTACAAGTATAAATTGTCCAATGCTTTCAGTGACTGATGGAAAACAGGAAAGAGATAGTGTTCGTATTAATCTATTAGAGAAAATTGTTCTCAAGAGAGTGGATGAATCTCTTATCGACAAAGAAGCTTTGCACACGGTAATATTATTATCTGGAGGGCTTATTCGTGATCTGATGATTATGTTATCGATGGCAGCATCATGCTGTATGTCAGGGTGTATTACGGTTGACAATATATATCAAGCATTTAAAGATTTTCGTAACAGCAAGTTTGCTAGGGCTCTAATGGTGAGTGGGCGTATAGATATATTGCTTGAAGTACTGAAGCAACCATTGGGTGTTAACTTTGATGTTGGCTTGGTTGATTTGCTTCAGAATCAATACGTTCTGGAGTGTACAGATGCTATGAGGAAGATAATACATCCAGCAGTATTAGCATGCTTAGTAGATTCCGAAATTGTTTCTGCGGAGCAATTCGAGCAACACGTGGGTGTACCCTTTATGGGGTGAGTTGAAGAGGTAGATATGAGTAATTGGGGTTTGTTGCAGAATTCATTCCAATCAGATTGGCGAAAATTCGTATCAAATAAAAAACATATATTTGACATGAACCCTGGACGATTGGGTGTTGTGACAACTAATATTGCTTTATTTTCAAAAGCAGCTTTAAATGCTTTCAAAGAAGAAAATTCTAGTATATCACTGATGTATATTGTTGGAGAAACAGTTGAAGAAAATACACGATCATTTCTTACTGCTTTAAGGGAATCCAAAAGTAAAGTATTATTCTTGGATTTCTTTAATGTTAGCGAGAATTTAGATAATACTATGGCTTTAGCTGTGAACATTAATATGCAACGTGAATTCTGTATCTCAAAGTTTAGTGCTGTATACATTTTCGCAAAGCCAAGTTTAGTTCAAGAGTTGCAATTTAATGCACCAGATTTCTGGAGCTGTGTGGAAGATCGTTTTGATATGACATCCTGGTATCTTGACTTATGCGTAGCTCCTATTCTGGAAATTGATGCGTCTGATGCCAATTTGACGTTAATTTATCAGCAACCAAACAATATGAGAAGTGAATATTTTGGAATCAGGATGCTTATAAATTCAATTGCAACTGCAACATTTAACTTTGCGCAAATACAAGGTATAGCAAAAGAAATTACAGATGCATCGTTCACTTCTGATATAAAGGCTGACTTATTTTATCGCCTCATTGTGATAACAAACTCGCTAGATGTTTTAAAATTTGATAGTATGCAGATCCTTTTAGGATGGTATCGAGAACTTTTTAGAAAACTTTCTAATCAACCATGTTATATATACTGTATAATAAAACTTGCAGAAATCTTCTTTTATAGAAATGATTATCATCTTGCGCGTATGGCATACTCTGCCATATTAGATTTTTGTGCAGATGAGGATGGTCTATTACAATCGTGCGTACAATGCAATTATCAGTTAATACAGCATTTAATTGCTCCTGAGATGCCATTGCCTAACGCAAGTACATTACGTCAAAAGCTTGCGGCTCTAGGCTCTGAGGTTGTGTCAGAATACACACGAAGTTTATATAGAACATCTCGATTATCAAAGATGATTGGGTTTCAGCATTTCACTACGAACGCTGATTATAAAGAGTATTCAGTTGGTATCTTTACATCTGAGGTTTTATCACTAGATATAGACAACTTGCAGCTTGGGACTGAAATCTTAGCTAAACGTTTGAAATTATCGCATACTCAGCCAACGTTGTATAAGCTACTTCTAGAATTCTATAGCCTAGTGGAAAAGTTCAAAATGTGTGTATCAGATACAGAGCTTATGGAGTTATCCGATAATCTCAAAAAGGTTAGAGACCGTACTAAGACAAATGGGTACAGAGCTCTCTACACGGCATTCGATATGATATTTCAGAATATAAGTTTTATTATAAATGCTGTCTTGGAACAACAGCTTGATAGCACTTCTGGATATGCTGGCTTAAAATACTTGCAGGCATAACATTACCTAATCATAAAAATAATGAGCCATATAAACCCTATGTTACAGTTGTCATGGGGTTTTTCTTTTATATAGTAGTTTCAGCATAGTGTGATTTATACTTTACAAAATCATAATTATATGTTATAATGATATCAGACGAGGGAGAGATTATTTTATGTATACAGCACTACAGATAGCAGCATATATCATGTCCAAATATCCATCAATTGATGAGATGCGACTTCATAAGTATCTATATTTTGCACAAAGGGAGTCATTCATTGTGAACAATAAGCCATTATTCGAAGACACATTGATTTAACAGTTGAACAACGTTGTGCATTGAGGTGATTTTATGCAGAATACAAATGAAACAAATCTATTTTCACATGAAGAAGATAAAACAATGCAAAGAAATTATTCTATATACGATATAGCAAATTGGTTCTTACAACATGTTACTTGCGATCAAAAGAAATTACAGAAACTGTGCTACTATGCACAGGCATGGCATTATGCTATATTTAATAGTCAGCTGTGCACTGCATCTTTTGAAGCATGGGTGCATGGCCCAGTAAGCAGAGTATTATGGGATAGTACAAAACGATTTGAATTTAATGATTTACCAACAACTCTATTTAGCAGTATGACTGAAAAGATAGATGACTCCACAGACACATTTTTACACAGAATTTTAGGAACATATGGCAAGTACTCTGGGTTTGACTTGGAGTGCTTGACGCATACAGAGATGCCTTGGATTCATGCGAGAGAGGGCTATACAGATGTTGAACGCTGTACGAAAGACATCTCCATTGATGACATGCGTAATTATTATCGTGGTCTTATAAAAGGTGATGGAATAGGAGAGGGCTAATGAGTAAGAAAGATTCTACTCCTCTGATAAATGTTACAATCCCAAAGCCACAAATCTATTCACTTAAATGAGGAACAAATCATGTTCTCAATAAAAGACACATTAAGAAAGACAGTAGTTTCTTCCCTTAGCAGTGATTAGCAATTAGCTTCTGCATAACAACCAACCATATCTAACAGTGAGCTATATCTAAACCAAACAGTTGAAGTATTATATGCTCAAACTTACACTATGAATGGTAAATAAAATTGATTTGGAGGTTTACATTATGAACAAACTTGACATTCAAAACGAAATTATAGAGGTACTTCTCAAGCATCACCTAACATTTGAAGAAATGAAAGATGTTCTTAGCAGCGCCAAATACATAATCGAGAAGATTCAGGTGCCTGAATCTGTTATGTTTAAAGCAATAGATGGGACTTTGACAGATAAGCCAACTGAAGTCTTATAATTCATTTGTAGATAAAATAAAGGACCTAAGCAAAACCGCTTAGGTCTTTTCTTATATCAAGAAAAGGAGTTGATACATATAGAATCGGAAGAATTAACACAAGAACAACCAGCATTAGCTCAAGAAACATCTGAATTTGTTACACAAGATGTTGATGTATCAGAATCTTGGCATATGCCACTATCATCCACATATTTTCCTAAACAAGTGTATACTTTAACAGACATTTGTGATAGTAAGTTAACGCACATTATTTCAAGAGAGCATAACGATATTGAGCTAATTAATGCATATATTCCAAACATTAAAGATCATCTAGATATTCGCTTATTGCAAATGATCTTATCATCATATGAAATGCTATCATTTAGCTATCCACTAGCAGAGTATACCACAATGATCTTTGGAATTGCTAAAGCGTCAGAACAAATACTATACTATTTGATTAATGCAGGTCAGTTTAGCCGGAATGAAACAGATATACTTGAGCTTGAGCATTCTAGTTTTAGTAGAGTGTTTGCATGGAATAGCAGATTAGGTAGGTTTGTTTTGAATAGGGCATATAGAGCATGTGCATCTGTGGAATTTAGAGAGTACATCTGTAGATTTTACTCTTACTATAATTCATGCAGGAATCGCTATTTCCATTCAAATGCATTAGATTACATAGATATAGCAATGGTTTCATCATACGAAGAAGCAAAAGACATTATAAATGCACTTTCAGCACTAATAGACGAAGCTTCAAAATTCATTTAGCAGGAGGAAAATTATGTTTGATGATTATGATATGGATTTTTCCATTATGAAATTACAGCATCCAGTGTATGATTATCTTGTTATTGGTAATACATCAAGCAACGCAGTAAACTTTGTAACAGCTGCAGATTTTGCAGGAGTTACGAATGGTAGGGTCGCTTTTGATTTATTGCTTCACAACGGAGTAAATGCTAACAGATTTGCTGTGATGGAGATTCATAATGGTAAATTAGATAAAACTACATTAAAGTATTATGCACATTTAGATAGTGCTATTGACAGTAAATGTACAGAGTACTATGCAATGCATACAAATCTGATATCACAGTTCTGTCTCTCGGAGCGCGAGAAAAAAATTATGTTCCACGCAATTAAAGATTACTTTTGTGCTACCTATGCCTAATTAAGCAGTGGAGAATCAACACTATAAATACAATTGAAGTGGCATATGAGTATTATAATGCACATAAAGATATAGTTGAGAGGGCAGCAATTCTAGAATCCATAAAAAGAAAAGTCCTCAATGGAGACAACATACCTGATTAATTTAACAAGCATTATAAGACAAAATAAAAATGTTTTCTCATTCATTCCAATAATGCAAGCTAAAGACTATGCATAAATCAAATAGCATATTGGATCTAAGCAAAACAGCTTAGGTCCTTTCTTATACCTAGAAGGAGAATATTTATGAAAGTAACCTACGAAGAATTTTTTAAAGACCCCAAAAAGTACATAACAATAGCAGAAACTGAAGATCTGTATCTGATAAAGAATGGTATTATATATCTGCATTTGAATAACCCATGTGGAGATAGACTTAAAGCTGCGAGAAAATTGATTGGAGCATTAAAAGGATGCGATATTGATGATGAAGATCTTGGCAGATAAAGATCTAAGTGCTTCAACAGTACAGAAAACTTCTACAGTATCCACTTCTTATTTTTAATCGAATGAATTCAAACACTTATACTAAAATTCTTTTCATCCTTACTAAGAAAGGAGAATTCATACGAAACTCACAGCACCTTTAGCAGTATCAGCCTCTGCAGATGGGTACACTGCAACACACCAAGCACATATTCTTCGAGCATAATGCACCAATTAAAAGTAAAGGATATACTTTACAAATCAAAAATAATATGCTATAATAACATCAGACAAAGGAGGAACAAGATATGTTCTCAATAAAAGACGCAGTACGCAAAACAGTTGTCGCAGTATCTTTAGCAGTAACAATCTAAATAAAGATAGCTGTCAAGAGTTTATCATAAAGGCATAATAATTACCTTGAATGTGAATTATTACTTCTGGGATTAATATATATAGGTAAATTTATTTATTGTCCTTGACAACTGTTATACTTACGTGTTATAATATAGATAGGAGCTAGCATATGTTTAATGCAATGAATACTGACTTTTTTAATACATCTAATGGGCAAAATATAGAATTGTATAGAGAGGACATCATTGAGAGATTGGAATCCCTTGATATGGAACTTTGTTTAAAGTATGATAATTCTCTACGTGCATCAGTTATAATAGTCGGTGGTAGTGCATTAATTCTTATGAATATGCTAACAAGATATTCATATGATATTGACACACTAGCTTGCTCAGAAGAGATACATGAGTTTATGGATAAATATAATATGAATAGCGATGTAGTGGCATATCTTGATTGCTTTCCGGAGGATTATAAATCAAGGCTTAAAAGAATTCCAACGTCGTGTATTATCCTACAGGTATTTACACCATCGCTAGAAGATATTGTTATATCCAAACTGGCTTCTCCACGCTCTAAAGACGATTTAGATATTCATAGTCCGGCAATCCTCAATAGTGTTGATTTAAATTTGCTTGAAGAGCTTGTTAATAATGGTACGGTACAGGAAGGGTTTCTTAGCGATAGAGCACGACGCAATTTCGAAATCGATTATTCTAAGTATTTAGAAGATGTTAGGAGGTATAGGAATGAATCTTGAAACTTTCTTAAAAAATTATATTAATGAACTCCTCGATGGTTCTAATTTTTCATTAGAATATGCTTATTCCCAGATTCCTCGGGTTCCTCGTTTACGCCCTCCCGTTATGCTATTGTTATCAATAGCACGTAACAGCATTCCTTTCCCTTTAGCAGAAGAAGATAAAATGGAGCTCGTTAATTTTAATCCAACATTGCCAGAATATAGTAAGCTATTAAATAGCTATCATTATTATTCAACAAAAGACACACAAAGGACGCTACTTTTACAAAGCATGAAACGTGCTGTAAGAACGCAGATGAGATTGAAGAATGTGACTGCTTCTCAGGTAGCTACCTTGATTAAGGTAGATCATTCTATGAAGTATTTTACTATGCAAGAATATAATCGAGCACTGTATATACTCAAATCCATGTAGCAATTGAATTACATTAAGCTCTTATGTACAGAATGCCATAAGAGCTTATTTTTATGCGTGTAACCATGATAAATTTAACATGCTCACAACCACACAATTAAAAGTAAAGGATATACTTTACAAATCAAAAATAATATGCTATAATAACATCAGACAAAGGAGGAACAAGATATGTTCTCAATAAAAGACGCAGTACGCAAAACAGTTGTCGCAGTATCTTTAGCAGCTTTGGCAACCAGCTTCTTCACTGGATGCTCACAGCAACCCACCGTATCGGATGTAGATCTCTACCCACCATCAATCACCACAGAGGTCTCAACACCTTATACAGAAGAACTGACAGATGACATCAACCCAGGAATCAACGATGAAACCCACGACGCCAACACCTTCTCAATCAAGTACAAGTACTGGTATGACAATCCTGACGTCAAGGAAACCCAGGATAAAGCTTTAGCAGAAGCAGACCCAGGCGGAGACAACCCTAATGGTGAAACCTTCCTAGGTATCCCTGGTCTCCCACTTTATACAGACCCATCAGGCAACCAGTATATCATCTCCGGACGTACAGTATGCTATTTAGCAGATGGTAAACTAGCCTCCAAGGACATGTACAACCTTCTGCGCAAGACAGGTACTGGCGAGCGTATCTACTACGGATTGACACAGACTGCAGAAGATATCTTAAGTACATTTCTCAAACGTTCAGCAGGTAAAGAGCAGCCAGCAACTTATGAGGACCGCAAGGCACAAGATACAGAAGCTACCCTTAATTCTGTCACATATGCTATTTATGTGAATAATATTGAAACAGGCATGACAACGACTCCAGATGGCA
>UMBS01068617.1_pt1 | contig 34488 bp, 50 predicted proteins | sample 1964031 | NCBI WGS metagenome assembly UMBS01 (sample SAMEA4835948, study PRJEB28245) | human gut metagenome | biome: gut microbiome; material: fecal sample | place: Denmark | collected 2008 | reverse complement strand
GACGTAGACTCTCACAGTGCGCACTGTGAGATTAGGTTTTTCTTCAGCAAGGAGCCGGTTGATGTAGCTAATATAGCAATTGTCAATGATGAGATTGTTTACGGTTATAGAGATAATCCTTTAGCAGAATTGAAGAATTTCAGACACAGCAAGCTACTGAATAGTCTCAGAGATATGTTCGTCTGCATTGAGAGTGACTCAGCTACTGTCGAGTCATTTTGTGATTTCCTTGTTAACGGCTGGGGTTCTGATAAGTCTATGCCTTTTTACGAGACGCTATGTCGATTCTTAGCAGATGCGAAGGCAGTGGATTACTCGAAGATTGAGGACGTCCTACTGAATAAGACAGAGCAGTGCTATGGTGGGTTCTTTAGATGTGAGGAGTACTGCGAATACGGGTTTATGCAGGAAATTTGTGTCAGATTCTTTTCTGATCTTTATAATCTACTTAGTAGAACCAAAAGTATTGACGTACACCCATTATTCCTGTTTGCTTGTAAGAACTTCGGCTCTACAACATCAAATAGGATAATAGAAGATTATGATACTTATTGTCCTCTAGCATGCCGTGCTGAACTCAGAGCATATGGACAGCAAATGGAAGGCGTCTTAATAGATACTAGACCTGCACTGCCTGGATTCTTCAGATGGATACATGCTAATGCACGAATTCTATTTGAAACAGCTTTTGCATTATTCTTTTCCTTTGCATTTGGAGTACCTTTGATAGCAGGTATATATAATCTTGCAATAACAAACCCGTTTGTTCTTATTATGGGAAGTTTTGGTATAGTATGTTTTCTTGCCATGCCTGCTGTTGCCATTATAGATATGCTTTATCAAAGAGGTACAATCACAAGAGCGGGTGAGTACAAACATAAGGGACTTCAGACTTTCCTCTCTAGCAGTGGTTACACTTACAGACTGCCTACTGCAAAATAAAGAAACATCGGGAGGTTGCAAATGAGTTACATATTTGATAGTAGCGTTGTAATAGAAAATATGATACTTAAATTTATCAAGCAGAACAATTTTTCCATTCCTATCAAAGACAATCAGCTACTGATCCCTAGTTCAGATGATCGCAACAATTTCATACATCGATTGACCAGATATTTTAGAATCGGTGTTCGCTCTCAGGTTATTCGCGCTATAGAGGACGTTTGTGCTATGTGCTGATTTAGGAGGTACTATCGTATGAAATCTACATATTCTTGGGATTACAACAAGAAAATCTTAACAGTCTACTCATGCACAGGGGTGCATGACTTCTTAAGGGAGCATCTTATCAGTTCGATTGACTTTAATTATCCAGTTGTTATCGCTGATTCAGTAATATGCTGTGATGAAATGTTTAGTGGTTGTGATTCATATAATCAGGCTACTGTAATTCCCAATTCGGTTACAAGTTGCCGAGGTATGTTCAATGATTGCGTAGCATATAACCAGCCTACTATAATCCCTGATTCTGTGACTGACTGTGCACGTATGTTCGCTGGCTGTACATCATATGATCAGCCAACGATCATACCTCCTTTAGTAGTTGACTGTCATGGCATGTTCATGTTCTGTGAATCTTATAATCAGCCTACAGTGATACCTAGTTCGGCGGTCGATTGTACATGTATGTTCTGGGACTGCGAGGCGCTTGACCAGACTATAATTGTTCCAGATTCAGTAGTTGCACACCGTGACATGTTTAAGAATTGTAAGAAGATGCAGCATCATTTAGCAGAAGGCAAAACCACCAATTTCTTCAATTAAGATAACAAGAGGAGACTTTAGTAGTCTCCTCTTTTATATTATAAATTAGTATTCGTTTTACCTATACATATGAATAGCTTTTCTATTACAACAATACATGATTAACTAAACTGGAGGAACAAATGAAAAGAAAATTTGAACCAGGTTCAGAGGAATCTATTAATCTGATTATGGAATCTCTAAAGTTTGTGGGGATTGATTGTCGCAGAACAAAACCAGGTGAAGAAGGTGGCCTTTACTACAAAGATGCAGACGGAAGCATAAAAAGAATAGAACCAACCTTTGATGAAGTATTTCCAGAATTGAAACTAAAAAAAAAAAAATGAGGTAACTAATGACTGACACAGCAAGAACAATTATGCTTTCTAATGCTATTCAGGATATTCTCAAGGTATTTGCAGAGCAGGAGATTGGCTGCAGTATTGACGTCAATGAGAAAGCTTTAGCAGATTACCTTGATAGCACTAGAGGGATATCCGATTATTTTGAGGCAACCACAAAAGAAGAAATGTATGAGGTGTTTTTGACACAAGTGTTAGATGGATATCCAATATGGCAACTATTAGAGCTCCCAGAGTGGACAAAAGCTATGTTAGAACGTGAGTTTCAGGCAGAGCTTGTTGCACAGAAGAAAAAAGCAGAGAAGGAGTTTGCATGTTTGAGGTGTAAGCATTATAAATGTAAAGAAACCTCGTGTGGTTCTATACAGACATGTCATGGTTCTAGCTATAAAGTTAAACGCAATGTAAAAACGTATTATTCAGTGCGTTTTAAGCCACGGAAGACAAAATGTAAAGATTTTGAGGCCAGAGGTTAATAACATGATATGTTAGCCATATTGATATAGGAAAAAACGCATCTCTTTAGTAGTAAGTGTAAGGGAGTATATTGATGCAAATCGAGAATTATAAGCTCTCATCAAAACAGATCAGTGATCTTGAATTATACTCAAGGTCAGTTCTTGGAGAAGAATATTACAAAATGGTCGGCAGATTCTACGACTCCATTGTACAGTCCAGAGCCCAGTACCGCGTTGTCCTGACAAGAAAATGCTTTAATCTCCTCAACATATACCACTGGTGCAGGAAGAAAACACACCCTGATGACAACACTGAGTTCAGTTCGCTCTTTTATTCCGATAATACTTTGATTGCAAAAATTCCGGATATTGCGATGGATTATATCCTATTTAACAAGATCCCCGACATCACGATAATCAGTGACATACTGATCCATGGCAGATCGGTAAATGCTCTGATAGACGATTTTATTAAAAAACTCACGGATTATCTTCAGCTCAACGGTATAGATATGACATTCGAAGAGGTCAAAAACGATGTTTTGTGTTTTCTCAAAATAAAGATAATGGTCCAGAACGACAAACCGCTGCTGATGAACAGACAGTATATTCAGCATATAGAGCTGCTGGACGGCACAGGAAGTGTCTGGGAGGCAGTAAAGTGGCATGATCTTTCCTTAAAGATCTCAAGGCTTATTTCGGAGAATGTGTTTTCAAATACGTCATATGCGCTGTCAATGTTCGAGGTGGACGAGAAGGACATCGCTGAGCGCGTCGGGAATCTGGGATTTGTCAGGTCGGAATGGCAAAGGCGCGGCACCAGAGACGTCTGGGTAAAGCCGCTGTACCGTCATGACGGCAGTATTACTGCGTTATATACGATAAGGCTCAATCAGAACAGCATAGACGATAAATACAGCGCAGTGCCGTTTGTTATCATGTCTGATTTCGATCTGTCTGCTTCAGATGTGATATATGAAAAGCTTGGACTTATAAAACAAGGAACACTGGGATTTTCAAAGCTGATACCGGTGATACTGAGCTACGACCTTCTGTTGCTTATTCTTGATGGGTATAACGGAACAGTGAAGATCGACAAAGACAAGATATTCAGTGGCGCAGGCAATGGCACGAATTTCAGGTTTGAGTTCATGGATATGGTGAAGCGGACTAAGCCTTTCCTGTCCTGGGAGGAGCTTAATAAACTGATACTGGACGCCACGGCAAACTCAGCCCCGCTGATGAACGCCGATACTGGAGGATCCCTGTCAGTAGACGAATTGATCGCAGCCGAAGGCGAACAGCTTGAAAAAGAGGCGTATCTTGAATACAGCTGCCAAAAGCAGAAAGAATGTAAAGTTTGCCATAAGCCATTAAATGTGCTGTTCAGCATGGTAGATACAAGCTCCGAGGAAAAACTTGCCGAATCCGTCGGGGATATTCTCAGACTCACGGATACAGGATCACTGGCGCTCAGCTCTCAGCAATCCGAGAACGAAAATGAAATAATTTCATGCGTTTACAGAGCTGGCGAGCAGTCGCAGTTCATACATCCTAAAAAGTATATGGAGCAGCTTCCGGTGCTTTGCGAGATAGAGCGTGACTGCATGGGAAACATAGATGATATGCTTAAAAGAGTGCGGGCAATGTACGGCGAGAATGAGATTCGGTGCAGCGCGCTGTGCGACTATATCATCACGCTCTACAGCTCAGGACAGCTCCTGAGCGACTGGGATATAAACTATTACTCATGGGTAGAAACTGATTTTGAAAAATACCCTGAATTAAAGAACCGTTCCAAACACGATCGGATAGAATTACAGATGATACTGAATTCAATCCAGAGGATGGACGCCATCAAGCAGTATCATAATCTTTATCCGGATACACATTAATAAGCGACAAAGGATGACTGGCACACTGTAGTGCTTTGAAGAAAGAGGTTAACTAATGAACATTAATGCAGAAACCCTAATTCAGGATGCTTTTGATAGAGCTACAGACACATTTAAAATCATTGAGAAAGGCCGTAGACTGACTATCCACGGCTGTTACAGTATCAATATTAGCAGTATTCTTACTAAGTTAATTCAGGACACTGGGAGATTCTGTGATACACATGCTGATGATATTTTATTCGATCTAGAAGATATAGTTAAAATCGCTAAGCATGGCGTTGAGAACATGATTCCTCATGTGACTGTAAAAGCAGTGGGCATACGTGCCAGTGGTGTTGACGGTGCTGAGTACATTTTCAATAATATGAATAACAATTGGCATGATGATTATTATAGACGTATATATGGCATCAAGATAACTCATTTAGTAGAGCACGATGAGGATACGGTTACTGTTGAGCTACGCGACATTAAGGCAGAGGTAGATATAGCAGCTTATAGAATGCAGATAGCGGGCACAGAATACGAAACCTGCCAAATGAAGCACAACGGCACTAAGCCCGAAGAGCATGCTGAGAAAACCAATTTATTTACACATTTGGAGGATTAAAATATGAACATTTATTCAATTAAACCAGCAATTATAACTAATGTCTCACTGACAATGGCAGACCACGGCACCCTAACATTTTATATTACGTTAAAGGAGTGCAACAGTTCTGAGAATCATTGTTTGGGTGGATATGCTATTGGTAAAGGCTATTTAGGTGCTGATAATTTTGAAGGAAGTGCTATAGGGTTAGAGGCAATGATGCGTATTATGGATACCGTAGGCGTTGCTACTTGGGAAGATCTTGTGGGTAAGAAGGTGCTATTAGGTTTTCATGAGCCTTATGGTGGTGTGGAGGAGATTACAAATATTGAAACAGAAAAAAGTTTTAATATACAGAATTTTTTCAATTCTAATACAAAAGTTGCAACTCAGACGACTTCATTTTTTACAGATGTGCTATAAAACAATGTATATATTGCCCATTAGATTGTAATGGAGGTTCAAACATGACAGTATTTGAAAAGATTGTTGACATAATAATTTCGCATTGTACTTTTTCTGAAGAGGAGGAAGCCATATTGAAACACATGAAGCCTTCGCAGGAGAGCATAGCCAAACTGCGTATGATCGCAAATGTATCGCATGCTTTAAACTGTGGAGTATACTCACCTTTCCATATAGAGGACAGTTTCACTGGTGAAACTTACGGTGACTTTAAATCATTTGTTGACTTTCTGAATTCAGATTTAGCAGTCAATAGAAACCTCTTAAATGGAACAGTAAAAGACTTCTTTTATCCTACTGACCTACATCTCAGATTTAAGGGAACAGTCATGTGTGTAAATCATGTTGACTTGAACTCCGATGAGAACTCGCTTAAGGCTACACAAAAATTTGAGAGCTATTCTCTTACAGAGATTACAAGCAACATTGCTAGATACTTGGATGAGATTTATGCAAACACCAAAGACAAAAATATTCCCAAAGAAGCATACAGCAGTTGTGTACGCCTTTATGAAGAGGCTAAACATATTCTCAAAGTTGTGGGATTCGATATTGATTTCAATATATCTGTTGAAAAGCATATAGTCAAGCCAGGCAAGAGATCTTCAGGTTCTGAAACCCACTTATTTAAGTAAGAATACTTGACTAGCTCTTTATAGTGTACTATACTTGTATTAGAAAGGCGGTTATCATGGATCTTACACTTATTAGGCTTTTCTCATTCACAGGTATCTCTTCATTCTAATTCTCTTTTGCATGGGTCTACTTGTTATGCACATCTGATACGAGATGATAAGCATTATTTTATTAAGTTTAAATGAAATCCTATAACAAAGCAATAGAACAGAATGGCTCTATATAAAGTTGTTGCTTCTCGTCTTGCAAAATATTTTGGCTTAGACGCAATTGAGTATAGTTTATGTTTAGTAGATACGATGGATGGCATAACACCAGTAGTAGGTTGTATCTCGGAGTATTATTGCTTTTATTACAAACAATTATAATGAATTGCTGAAACGAGGTCTTATTGATGAGAGAAGAGTTTAAGCTTATAAGTCGCAGAAAATTTCCGCATAAGCACATTACAACAATAGGTAGTGACTTCGATAACAATGCTTATACTTATTATCTTAAGATTCATGAATGGCATCCAAGGTTCGTGTTTGAACTTCGTCGGGGGATTACCAAGTTTGATAGTGAGATGACATTAAATTTTGTACGTAACAGGGTCTATGGACCTGAGTATGACTGAATTGATAAGGTCTTAGTAGCATATGGATTAAAATACTATGATGCTTGGGAACTATTTAAGGCTATGAAGGCAGAATGTGCTTATGATGACTTAACTATCAATGAGGACTATGAGAATACTGAAGAAATCATAATAAGAGCTGATAGCTTTAACAGAGAGTAAGGGTGATATTTATATCACCCTTATTTCTCTTTAGTAGGGAGGTCTTTATAATTAAACAACCATGTAAAGCAATTGTTTCGCGATTGCGCAAGAAGTATCCTAAAGGGACTCGTGTTCGTCTGATAGAAATGAATGATCCACAGTCTCCAGCCACAGGGACATTAGGAACTGTACGAGGTATCGATGATATGGGTAACATTTTAGTAGCTTGGGATACTGGAAGTTCATTGAGTCTAATTTATAATGTGGATAAGTGGAAGGTAGTATCATGAAGTGTGAAATAAGAATATGTCGATGCGGCAGAGTTCATTTTTCCTAGAGAGAAATTCAATAACATAACAGGTGAGGATACGATGAATTCATAGTATACGGTTATATAACTATCAGAGGAGAACTAATATATCAATCGCATTTAGCAGATGAAACTTAATGTATTGGTGAAGTAATGCAGTCGCAGAACGATAAATTCTTATAGATGTTGATATAAAAGCTCCAATGATGCAACTTGCCATAACCCTTACAGCGAATTCTATGATATATTATGTCATAATATGTGGTTGTGAAGCATGCATTCGAATACAAAGGGGATTTGACATATGATGGAAAACCAATCGAAGAACAACACACTGTAAATAGAAAATGTTCTTTGAAAGAGCCATGCTCTATCCAGTTTTTGATTCTGAAGAGCAAAACAAAACAAGTTTCTTTAGTAGAAGTTGATAATAGCTTAACACGACTTTCGGAACGCAGTGAAAGGAATATAGTGAATATGTTTGATTTGACAACCGAAAAGCTTATGGCTGTTATAGATAACCTGCCATTCAACGAACTGCTCCGAATCGGAGAAAAGGTATGCAGAGACAATCCTGAATGGAAATCCATATTTCCACAGGAATCTATATTCGATCAGATCGAAAACATCAACCCTGCGTGCACAGACAATCCATTGAGCTCATACCTGGACCAGAAAGCAGGAGAGAGCACCAATCGGTATAACGACTCATACGGCTGGTTATCCGACAAGGGCAAATTCTATCCGTGCAAATGGAATGAACTCGAAAAATGGGCTGACAAAAGACTTGAAAGTTACTACGGAGATAAAACAGGACCGAATATACCTGGAGCTGTATGGTTAATTACCGTTGAAAGATGGATCGCAATAACCAGTCCGTATCACGGTATTCCGTGGCACAGATATGACGCCAGTCAACAAATGAAGCCAGCTCAGATCGAATTTCTATGCAAATTTTATCGCGAACATGATCGAAAAGACACTGCCGACGAACTAGCGGCAACATTGGCTCTGTAAAGCATAAACGTTTGGATTCATATGTAAATATTTAGCAGGAGGTAACTTATGAAGTACGAAGTAAGAGTTTGCATTTGTGGGAGGATTCATGTATTCTCTCATGAGAAGATCGAGAACGCAATTTACAATGACAAGGAGCTACTACTCATTTGTGGTGGCTGTGGTTCTGGGACGATAATAGGTGCAGATTATCGTCCTAATGGGGCGTATGGCTTAGACGAGCCTTGTTATGATATGTATAGCTTTACACTTGATAAAACATACAGTATAACATCTGACTTCAAGACACCAGATGGTCATGAAATTTCTGAAATCTTTTTTGATGAAGGCATTAAGGTACCTATGATGACAGGTGAATATGCTGGGCAGTACACACCTTTTGCTGGATTTTCAGATATTTGGTTTCCAGATATGTATAAAATTGAAGCACCAGAAACTACAATGGAGGACGTTGCTGAATTCATTGCCAAGTACCGCAAAGATAGAAAGACGGTTAATATGAACCGTCTCATCAATGAGAATAATAATCCAGAAATCCTCAAGGCAATATCTAGCAGACTGATTGAGGGTCTCGACTGGACAGATACAGAGTACGATAACTGGTGGATGAAACATGAGGAACCTGAGACCGAAGAGCATGCTGAGAAAACTGATCTATTTAGTAGTCAGAAAGCAGACGAGTATAGTTATGTAACAATGGCTGTTATTGATGAATTCTTGCAGGATTCTGAAATTTCTTCATATATTTTTAGCAAAGGTAATGGCTCATTTGACAGAGCAATTGAAATCCTTAAATCAAAGCCTGTAAGCAATTTAAATAAGAGTGATGTGCTCGCAATTCTTCATGCAGAATTGTAAACATTTAGAGGGTTGATATGATAACTAGTTTCTTTCAAGAAGAGCCGGATGCGAATACAAAGTACATTGTGTATCCATGTAAGTGTGGTTGCATTCACATTATTCCTGGAAATAAAATAGAAGCAGCTTGTAAATCGCAAAAGGTAAGCTTGATTATTTGTGGCAATTGTGGTAATTTAACTGATTATTGCGGAAAAATAGAAGATGGTATAAGTGATTGTTTGCGCATATTAGGTGAAGTTAAATGTATCTCGCTAAGAGATATGCTATCAGCATCTTACATTGCCGAGATTATCTATGATAAGGGAGTACCCATAAGATTATCTTCTGGCAAATATGCAAATCATTATAAATCAGATAAGGGATTTTTAGCAGACAATGACGATTGCAATGAAGTAGATATGTCATTTCTTCTTTCAATGGTTACTCCTATACAAGCACAGGCTATATCTGAGGAAGGGTTTGCTGGAATGTATTGGGATGATACTCCATTTGTTGCAGGATCATCTTCTGCCTATAAACAGTATGATGTAAACTTTAAGGTAGATACTGGAAACATAATGAACAATAGATACTATAGAGTGACGGCAAAGTCACTATCTGAGGCCAAGGAAATTGCACGAAAAGAGTACATGCTTCACGAGTACTCTGCAAGAGAGGCAATCTTTGAGGACACAATGTGTGCAATGGAGATAGATGAGAAAAAATCCGGTGATTTAAGAGATAAACTAATCCAGTGCGATCGTAATGGCCAGCCAATACTAGTCAAAGAGATGCTATGACATATGCATATACAGTTAGCCTATTGTTAACAGATAACTTGACTATTCATTAGTAGTATGATATAATAAATTTATTGGAAAGTCTTGAAACCGCAATTATCTGAGGTGATAAGGTATGCAGGCAGATTACACATCAGCATTTAGCAGATTCCCAGAAGATGTTAAGGCCGAACAAACAAGGTATGAGCTTTACTTAGCAGATAGCATTGTGTTAACTTTTGACACAGCAACGCATATATGCATAGTAGTAAATAGAGATCTTTTACCTGTTGCGCTATACAAGGTGGATGACGCACAGATGTATTCAGCTATTGTTGACTGGTTGATAAGACGTGCTTTGCCTGTATCCAGACAGAATTATGAAGGAATAATTAAATCTGTAGGCCTCTCTAGCAACACAGACACGCTATCTTTGATTACAACGTATCATGCATTATCTTTAGTAGATAATTATTGGATACGTCCAGTAGGCAGTACCATAAAGTACAGCGATGTCAACTTGTACTTGAATCATTTCTCCGATTTGTTGACAGTATCGCTGCTTGGAGGCAAACCATTGACTATAACAGGCACAACTCCGGATATTAATCAACGCGGTTGCATGGCTAAATGCTATTCAAGGGAATCAGATGGAATTTATATCTACAAATACTCAAAGTATTCAGAAAAGATATACGCTGAGGTCTTTGCGAGTCGCATTGCGCAAGCTTGTGGGTTTGATACCATTGCATATACATTAGCACATAAACGAAAAAAGCTATGTTCTAAATGTCGTATAGGGACATCAAAAGAGATTGGTTGGGTTACTGCATCCGAAATCTCTTTAGCAGGATATAATCCTAAAGAACTAGCATTAAAGTTATCACCCAATAGGCTTTATCAGATGTTCCTTATTGACTACCTAACAGGTAATATTGATAGACATAATGAAAACTGGTCTTTTGCTATGAATAACAGTGGACAAATCCTAGGACTTACTCCTCTGTATGATTATGATAATTGCTTTCTAGCAGACGAAAACACAGTATCTAAAGTCACATTGCATAAGCTCAACGTTGATGCACAATTGGCTATGAGCAAGCTTTCTGGTTCAGATGAAATACTTGAAAGGGTGTATCTGTTAGTCAATAGCAACAAAGATACAGACAATGCTTGTTATCAAAGATTTATTCAGTATGTATACAATCAGCTAGCCAACCTTTAGCAGGTTGGCTTGACTATTTCGGAAAGGAGTGATATACTGTACTTGTTGACTGATTTCTTTAGCAATAACGAAGAAAAGGGGACTACTATGGAACGCGATTATATTTTGATGAATAAAAACCTTCCATTAACGTCGTTCCACCTAAAAGATATAGGAAGCGAGTTGTTCACACTTTCAAACATTACTCAGCTGCATGACTCACCTTATAGTGTTGAAAGGGAGCTCCGCAAACTACTTAATCAGCGAAAGCCCGCAAAGAATCGTGAATACCTTGAAAAACTATTGCAGCAGATGCAGATAAACAGTATATCAAGATATCTTGATATCTCATATGGCTTATCTTTGAATGACACACTCTGGTTTAAACCGGCAGATGCAGATGATAGTATAACTTGGGACTCTGTTAACCATTATACAAACACTTTCAATGTTGACATTGCAGAGTATATGCTCACAGGACAAGATTTAGCAGGACTTCATATGCGTACAACCTCTCCAGAGTTTGGTACAAATGGCATGCTCCCAAAGTGTTGGTACAGAGAAGATGATGAACAGATTTATCTCTACAAAGGCGGAACTTCCGGATGTTGTAATACAGGTAATGAGCCATATAGTGAGTATATGTGTTCAAGCATTTTAGCAGCTATGGGGATGAAGAATTTTGTTCCTTACACGCTGAAACGTTATCATGGACATCTGGTATCATCCTGTCCAATATTTACATCAAAGGACGTTGGTTACACTCCGGTTTGCAATTACAGCAACCCCGAGGATTTTACGGATATTATCTATCTTTTTGAGGATTTGGGCCTGCGTGAACAGTTTGAGGACCTATTGATATTTGATGCCCTGGTGTATAACACAGATAGGCACCTGAACAATTATGGATTTCTCAGGGACAATGACACTTATAATGTGGTTGGAATGGCGCCTATCTTTGATAATGGCTGTGGCATGTTACCATACTACACTTTGGATAGAGATATCGACGAGTATGCAAAGAAGTATGATTATCAGAACTCCGGACTGAGCAATGACGACATTTTTGCATTATGTCTTAAGGATAGACATAAAAAGATATTATCTCGTTTGATAGACTTCACGTTTCCAAAGCATCCTCTATTTGATCTACCTGAAGAGCGTATCAAGCGACTCGAGGACTTACTACAGCGACGAATTCAGTATATTCTTTCAAAGTAATCAGAAGCTCCCGCTAAACTTTAGCAGGAGCTTATTTCATATGAGGTGTGGATATGTTAACCATTGATAATATTATGGAAGAGACAATAAGTGAATATCTGGATGAAACTAAAGAGATTTGTTCGGAATCACGCTTTCCATTTTATGATGAGTTTGAGGCTATGTATTTTTCTAATTTGCGTAGGAATTTACAATCTGATCTTGCACATATAGTGATACATTCTGATCAGTGTTTAGCTGACCTGGCAATATTGAGAAAAATAAGAGCCATTTGAAGGAGGACATACCATTGGTAACAGAAACATCTTTCTATAATCTGTATGTCGTCATCGTCTCTGAGGACCTGACGTAGCCTCAGCAAATACGAAACACGCGTTTCACCTAAAATCAGTGGAACGACATCTCCTCTATACATTCTCCCTATATGAACTGAAATGTGCTGGGAGAAATACTCATCAACTGCGACTTGAGCTATGAAGATCAGAAGCAAAGAAACTTCGGCAGCGTAGCCAACGAACCATTTGATGATATCATATTACGTATTCAAAAGTCCATCAACAAGTAAACCCACATTCAGAAAGGAACCAAAAAATGCCAAATTACACAATGACCGAAATGTCCTTTACCGGCGATCCCGAAAGAATAAAAGAACTGCGGGAAATGATCCGCACAGACGACGCCGTTATCGACTTCAACAAGATAATCCATATGCCTGAAAGTCTTAATATGGAAGAGGGAACGGCAACGGACAGAGGCTTATCTGCAATTCTCACAGCCATAAATCCCGGCACACCGGATTATGGTGAAAAGAAGGTATCTATCAAGACATTCACAAGCCTTGTAAAAAAGGTAAGAAAAGCCTGTGGTCCATTCAACACAGAAGATACAATACGTGTCAATGCGCCTGAAACCATAAACAAAAAGAACATCAAGAATGGACAGATATATCTCAACAATATCAAAAAGTATGGATATCCAACATGGTATGGCTGGTGTGACGATAACTGGGGTACCAAATGGAACGCTCTTGAAACATGCGAATCTGATGATAACACGATTTGGTTCCAGACAGCAAACGGTGTAGCCATACCCATATGCGAAGCTCTGTCAGAAAAATTTCCGGATGTTACTATCAAACTCCGCTGGGCAGACGAAGATACGAGCTATGGAACAGGCGAAGCTGAATTTTCAAATCAGAACAGCACAATGACCGAATACGAAGGCGAATCAAAAGACGCATATGAGCTGTATGCAGAGCTGTGGGACGTTTGTCTAGAAGACGAAGGCTTCATATATGACGAAGAAAAAGGCACATACATTTATCACTGTCATTGAAAATCTGGACATAAGCATGATTGCCTAAGTATATTTACACAGCTGTATGCTGGAAACACTGGACACTATTGAGGTATAAGTTATGAAACTTTTCACATCACCCACGGATTATACCACTTTCGTTGACGAAGATAACTATCAGGAAATAAGCATTGATGAGATTTTCGATGCTCTCGAAAATGCACTCAATGGCCTTGAAGACGCATGTGATAACCTGCGCGACGGCGTCGCATATGATACGAACGCAACAGGACGCATAGTCAGAAGTCTGTCATACTGCGAGGATGTGATGCAACGTGGTGAAGAGCTGTGGGAACAGCTCGTCAATGATAATGAAGCAAAGTATTTCATCCTTGACATTGATGCATATATCTTCGACGAACGCACGGACGTAAGCAAAATTATGCGTTCTATCTACAAGCTCAAACCCGTTACATTCGTGAGAGAGTCCGTAGAGATCGATCCTGACTTGCTCAAATACGTAGCTGTAAAGAAAGTCGACCCGCCCGAAGACTGCCTGTTTCCCGCAAAGCTGTGGGCGGATTACAAACCTGAAATACGGATATCAAGATTTGCTGACTGCGAAACGACCGCAAAAGAAAGAAACGAAACCTATCGCATATACAGATGCAAAGACTGCGGGCTGCTCGTAGACATCAGACGCAGTGAAGACGATTATATTGTGTCGAAAGGCATGAAACCGTTCCAGCGCTGCGAGTTTTGCAGAAAAATGCGCAAGTATCCAAACCCCCGTGGAGGTGGAAGATAACAACCACATAGTCAACATCTGTATTTACGGCAGAGGAATAGAATAAAGTATTTTAATAGGAGGTATTTATGGAGAATATTCTTGGAAAGTTATTTTATGAATTACGTTCACAAGGTAAGCATACTGTAAGTCTGGATATGATTTATCAGTGTCTGGACAGATTTGATGAAATTACTTCTCACGGATTACGCGTAACTCGTGAAGATATTCAGTATTTCTGTGATCATTACCCGTCAGTCGCAACTCTGACTGATGATGATGATGAAGTCCATTTAGCAGATGTAGAGACAGTGAGATTCTCTGACTTCTTACGGACAGACTACATTAAAGCTATAGAGACAGCTTGCAATGAAGTGCTGACACTTTGTGATTATGCAGACTCAGATGTTATAGCAACCGAAAGGAAGATAAGTGTGGCAAATGAAACATCATTCTTTAGCAACCAAAAGGAAGATAAATGTGGCAAATGAAACATCATTTTTTAGTAGTCCTAAAGAAGTGTTATATCACATTACATCTAAAGCAAACTTATCAGGTATTTTAGCAAATGGATTGTGTCCTAATATAGGAAATAATTCAGCCCTGTGTCGTGAAAACGATCAGCAGATATACTTAACAGATGAAAAAAGCTTACCCTATTGGATTATTTTACTCAATATAAAAGATCCAGTGCTTTTAAAGGTTTCAGATATCTCTGCAGAGGAATTTGCCTACGATATCTATAAAGAATTTATTTACACAGGTGTTATTATGCCAAAACATATCTCTTTAGCAGATCAATCTTTGCTTCAGAGTGTATCTGTTGAGGACATGCAAGCACTCTGCACTTCTTATGTATATGGCTTGTGTTATTCTTGTCTGGTCATCGTTCATGGATATACTTATAATAGAGTTGATGAAATCTTATTTGATGAAATCGAAACTATCTTAGCAGTTATAGATAGATTAGACTTCACCTGTTATACACAAGATAAATGGAAAAAGATTATGCGTGATTATGGTGATGAAGGTGAATATACATTCTGTGATCACTATGCTATTACAGATTCTTATGGACCGAAGCTTTTTGAGCAAGTCGTTCTCTTTCCGGAAGATGAACATTTAGCAGTTCGTAAACATTTGTCAGATACAATCAAAAGGATTTTTCCAGACTGCAAAAATTGGGAAACAGGAGGCTGGACAGGCTAATGAAAATAAAATATGAATCACAGAAGTAAGACTTGATATTTTAGAAGGTTTATGCTATACTTAGAAAGAGGTAATCTTGTGTTAAACATTTACTTTGGTACTATTTAATGTGCAATTCAACATCCTTCAATTCTTTTTAATAACACATTCTGCTGATAGTAGCGTAGCAGTCGGTCTTTCTGAAGACGTACCATTACGAGTCATGCCTATGAATACATTAGACAATGCACTTATTATGCCACGGTATGGGATTTTTAGTAGGGCCAAGGATACGTTTTTTATTATTGATGAAGAGTGTGATTGTTTAAAAGGTAAACCTTATAATTTGTCTGAGGTTATAAAACACACTTCAAACTATTATGTTACCATTAGCAGAGATAGGTTCTCGGATATCCCATATAGTGTGTACAGCATTTATGAATTGGCAGTTCAACCCAATCCGGAGTATTCAAAGCTTTTTATAGAGAACCAGGAGGTTTCAGATGTTTGTACAGGTTTACAGAAAACGTGAACTCATTGCAGAGATGACTGTTGATTTAGCAGCCAAAACTGTCAGCAAATATAGAACTTATATTGATGATATAATTGATCTTCCTTTTGGAGTTAACAGGCAACCAAACTACATAGCATTCATTGACTTCCTTGAAAGTAGATGTCCACCTAGGGAACGTGCAAATATAAAAGAGCTCTTGGACAACTGGAATTTGTTAGAGTATGATCCATTAGCAATCACAAAACGGACTCATGGACTAATGTTTGGTGATTTCATCTGGATACGTTTTGATAACGAGGATACTTCTTATGATAAAATCAAAATCAGACCTGACTAACGAACTTGTATTTGAGAAGACAGATTTCAAGCTTATTTCTTCAGAATCCTCAAGTAAAGGCAATGTAACAAAATATACAGATGGGAAGCTATGGATAAAGACAAACAATCGAGGGTATGAAGCTTTAGCAGAGGTGTTGTCTAGTAGAGTAGTAAAAGCTTTGGGATTTCAGACTGTCGAATATAAACCTTGTTTTATAAGTCGCAATGCCTATGAGGTTGAATCTGCATGTTTTTCAGAATCCTTTACCGAGAATAAAACAGAGTACACTATAGGAAGACTATTACAGCAGTATGGTGGCTTTAGTAACTCAGATGATATGTATGAAACATTCAGAGCTATTCCTGATGTTATATCCCGTATTCGTTGGGTTCTTGATTTACTTGCTCCTTTAGGCACCATGCAGTACTTAGTATACGCTTTAGCAGAACTCATTTGGATAGATAGCATTATTTTAAATGAGGATAGACATTTATTTAATTTAGTCCTTCTACGCGATAGTAAGAATAGATTTCAATTAATAAATTTTGATTATGGGGCAGCATTGTTATCAGATTTGGTAGATTACCCATTGGCAATGCCATTGCAACAAGCAATTTATAGTGTAGAATCTAAACCATTTAGTAGACATTTCTCTTCACAGCTGCAGGCATTTCAGGCATATTTACCAACATCTTTTTCTGATGATATAACCGTTAATATTTCTGATCTGTATACTTACTTTAAAACAGAACATATAGCTAGATGTCTTTCAATTTTATCATATACTTTGCAAGGCAGTGAGATTACGCTAAGAATTAATCAGGCAAAAGAAAGTTCATTCTTTTAGCAGTTATAAATTTACTATAATATTACTATAAGGATGAGACATATATCTCATCCTTATTTCTATATGCGGCAGCAGCTCAAGCGGTTTGAGCGTCCGACTTATAATCGGAAGATTGTGGGTTCAAATCCCACCTGTCGTACCAGACTAGCGCAAAAGGAAAGGGCACTGTTGCCAGCACCCTCTCCCAATAAAGAATTGCTCAGTGATTACGAGACTTGCAGTGACCTGCAATCGCAGCAATACCCAGGACATTAATCCACCAAGCGTGCATTACGAACGTTGCAATCAGCAGAGCTGCACCAGAGCCTGCAATAGCAAGCTTTGAAATGCGTTCTTTATTTAGATCGTTCATGTTATCACCTCGATTCTACTGGCAGGGCTTGAAAGCCAGTGTATAATACTCCGAGGAAAGCAGTTGCGAAAACCAGCAGATGATAGCATCTTGACCTATCTAGAGTATAGCATAACATTAAGGATTTGTCAACACCTTTTGTGCTAGTCAGCTATACATAAAATCTATAACAGAATAAGGAATATGAACAAATGAGAACATTTAAGACATTCAGAGATCCTTTTGGGGTTGGTTTCAATACAACTAAACCAAAACAGATAGAAATCAAAGATGGTTTAACTGTTTTAGTAGGCTGCAATGGTGCAGGTAAAACTACTTTGCTTACAAATATTGAAGATGAACTTAAGAAGGTTAATATTCCAGTCTTTCAGTATTCTGAACATTTTGATGGTAGGCATATGACAGATAAAGCAGCAGCTAAAGGTGATATGTCTTTTGTTGCAACATCTGTATGTTCTTCTGAAGGTGAGAATATTAACCTTAATCTCTGTAAGGTTATATCCCAACTAAGAGAATTCATAAAAGAAGGAACCTTTAGCAGGTCTGAGGTAGTAACTTCAACAGAACGTTGGATTTTGTTTGATGCAATAGATTCAGGTTATAGCATTGATAATATTATTGAGCTTAAAGCTATATTTAATCTTATGCTTGAAGATGCTAAGACATTTGGTGTGCAGTTATATATTATAGTTTCTGCAAATTCATATGAGTTAGCAAGCAATGAGAATTGCTTTGATATTATTAATGGTGAGTATGTGGCCTTTAACTCTTATGAAGACTATAAGCAGTTTATTCTTGATTCACGAAAACTAAAAGATGAGCGTTATAAGGAGAGTTAACACTGGATAGATTACTGTCAGTTCTAGAGAGGTGTTAGGAGGTAACTGATGCAATTCATAACAGATGTAATCCTATCAGCATCTGAATTTGCTGAATGCTATTCAGGGTGCTGGTTCACGCACTGTGCAACATATACACAGATGAAAAACTGTTTATCTTCTGTAAACATCTGGGTAGGTAAACCAATACCTTTAGCAGCATTAACGGAAAAGGTCTTAACAGATAATAACTACTATGCTTTGGTAGAATTTCTGCCAGAAGATACAAGCAGGCCTTGCTACTGTGGAGTTATGCGTATTCAAAAGAAATATGTACACCGATTTAGCAGAGCAATAAAGGAGAATTATGAGGGAGACAGAATATGAACTGTACAAGTCAGCGAGTGAAACGTGCTAAACAGCGTATTGGAGACGAAAAGTATGCAGCCGGGCAGAAAAAGCTAACACCTGAAGAAAAAGCTGCTAAATCACAGCGACTTAAAACAGGAACACAAGCACTAGCTGCAGCAATGTCTGTAATCACAATGACTAACGGCCCATATAGTAAACTTGTATAAAGGTGAAAGAAATAGATACCCTTGGCAGGAACATCATCAATATTAGAGGAATATTATATGAAAATGAACAAGAATAAGGAGCATTGGCGAGTAACATTTAATTGCAATATGGATGCAAGGAATAACTGTACATTAGACGTATGAGCATCAACAATCAGGAAAGCAGAGGAACACGCTATAGAGATTATGCAGAAGCGAGCAGACATTTCATTTTTCTCCTGCATCAGTATTGAGCTCTGTAAGGATTGACCTTTAACAGGAAAGGATATTATGGATATTCAGGATTTACTTAACTCACTTAATATAGTTATAAACACTTCTAAGGAAATTGGGTTCATATGGAAGTGTCTTAGCCTTATGCTCATATCAGCTGTGGGTGCAGGTTTGTTTGCAGTCACAGCGCTTTGTATCAGGCAGGCAGAATCTGAGAAGTTGAATGCTTACGCTAAAAGAATAACAATAACCTGTGAAACCATTACTGCTGTAGTAGTTAGTGCAATGCTTATAATCTTTGGGGTTTCTATTTATAACATGGGAGATAAAACTCCTTATTCTTTAACATTTGTGATAGACATGACAAATAGTGATTATGTACAGTTACATGAGTATTTTCATATTAAAGAGTGTCAGGAATATCAAAGTCCTAGCTATGCTGAGATATCTCCAAGAGACGAGTATTATAACCAGGTTCTAGAGTGGTATGCAAAGTGGGCAGGAGATCCATTTAGTAGGAGGTAACAATGTACGAAAAGATTTCTGAAACGGCTATTCGTCAGAGCAAGATTAATACTCTAAGGACTAAAATTCACAAGGAAATAGAAAAATACACTTCTAGCATTCGTGAGAATATGAAAATACTGTTGGAAGAGGAAATCATAAATCCTGATATGTGGGACTATTGTGTAAACGTGGCATTTTTTCTAACGCAATTAACTGAGTTTGTTGATTGGGAGGGCGCTTTCCAGAATAAAGAAGCTGAGAATCCTAAGAAAGATGCTGTTGTTTACACTATATCAGTAGACGAAATAGATATTTGGTTGCAAGAGGAATTTAACTTTGTTTCTCATCTGTTGTCTGTTATTAAATACGATGACGGTTTCGCAACTATTGCAGCATATCTAAATGATAGGTTTTGTCACGAGGGTTACTGAGTATTGTTGAACGAACCATATACGAACATGATCTGAGGGACAAAACTAAGGAGTAATCATGACTAAAATATTAAAGATAGGCAAAGTAGCTCTAGCAGTCTTAATTGGATTCATCTTAGCAGCTGTAGCTATATTATCGGCAATTTTCTGGACTTATGAATTTCAGGGAATTCTTAAACCGCAATACTATGTGGGTGATACATATAGGGATAATTATACAATTACAGAAATTGTGGATAGACACGTAACTGCAGTTGTAGACAACTCGAATCATGTCTTGTATGATGTACTGCGAGACTCTAGTGGAGATCGTTATTTAGCAGTTCACCTAGACCAGAATGGTTTGCCTGTAAAGCAGATGACACCTATTATCTCTGAAAGACCTATCATAGATACTTCTGAATTTGATATTATAGAAGAATTGCTTAAGAGTCGTGTGATGTTATGTTTCTATGAGGTAGTTTTAGTCTTATTGTTATTCTTCGTTGCTCCTTTACTGAATGAGTTACTGGAGGAACAATTATGATATTATACACTGGGGACATTCATGGCTCACTTTCTCGGATAGTTTATGCAGTTAATCAGGGAATTGTGAAAGCAGGTGATACTTTAGTCATATTAGGCGATGCAGGATTTAATTACTTCGGGAATTCTCAGGATAAGCGATTAAAATATCAACTTGGAAAGTATGGTGTGATGCTATTCTGCATACACGGGAATCATGAAATGCGACCAGAGACTATACCATCATATAAGACAAAAATTTGGAATGGTGGCACAGTCTTCTATGAGGAGCATTATCCTTATCTGTTATTTGCTAAAGATGCAGAGGTATACAATTTAGCAGGACGAAAAACAATTGTTTGCGGTGGAGCTTATTCCGTTGATAAGTATATTCGTCTTCAAAGGGGTTCTGCATGGTTTGCAGACGAGCAGCCATCAGCCGCAATAAAATCTTTAGTAGAGGCAAAATTAGATTCACTCAATTGGAATATTGATCAGGTATTAACGCATACATGTCCAAGCAGATATATTCCATTGGAAGCATTTCTCTCTGGTATTGATCAGTCAACCATTGATCAGAGTACTGAGATGTGGCTGGACTCTTTAGCAGACAGACTGAAATACAAACGTTGGTTGTGCGGTCATTGGCATATTGACAAGCGTATAGATAATTTCAGATTTGTCATGAAAGACATTATTGAATAATTCATATAAGGGTGGGGGCTGTTATGTGTATGCCTGGTGATGAGTGTAGAGAGTTTAGGAAGGCTGAATAGGAGAATCATTGATTGGGGTGAAGTTTTATGAGTGATTGGACGCATGTGGCTGGTGTGATTCGTATGGATAAGTGCAATAAGCCAATCGAGAACTGGAGTATTATAATTCCCGAGGCTTATGTGCCAAATTATACTGATGAGTTGCCAATTGATAAAGATATTATGCTTGCTCAGGATGCTGATAAAGCACATCCCTGGGTTTATCCTGAGTATATTGTTCCTATTGAGGGAGAACATGATTATGAGAATGGTGAATTGCAACTTAGAGTATATCGTGAGCCTTGGAGAAACTCAGCCCTAGGATATCAGCTCATGATTACTGCTGACATGCAGTCATTTACAAGTCAGATGAAGATTCTCGATTGGTTTGGCAATGTTTGTAGACGTATAGATAATTCAGATTATGGTTATGTACGACAGGCATCTATTTCTATCGAAACAGAGTCATTAGACAGTTTAATTACTGCTACCTTTCAGGAGGATACATTCACTAAGGAAGTATATCTATTCTACACAACCTTTAGCAGAAAAACCGGTGATGGCACTGTGCATAAACAACTATTACACACTAGGAGGTAATGCTATGTTCAAAGCAGAATGTACTAATATTTTTTCATACGTTCCTGGGTGCAGAAACTGTGCATATGGCGTTCCAGGTGATACATTTGCTGCATGTAATGAATACTACTGCAAGAACGAAGAATGCCACGAACATGCTAATAAACCACAGTTTATAGAAGAATTAAACTGTGATCACTTTTGCCCAGTAGATGTAGCTGCAAATCCAAGTGATGCTTTAGCAGAAGCACTCAAGAACAGGGCCAGACTTCAGACCTATAGTGTAGTATTTCATATAGAAACTAGTGACTCAAGCTTCAGCAGGGAGTTCCTAGTTTCCGCGACAGCGCCAGGTGAAGCTGTCAAGTTTGCTCAGGCTTATTTCAATGCTTCAAGTGCACATCATAATCCTGAAGCTAAGGCTTCATTGCATTCAGTTTGCCTGGTCAAGGCTAAAGGTGTGATTGGCTCATCTGACATAAGCATATTTTAGTAGGAGGTAATGTTGTATGAGCAACGGTGGCATCTCAATATTTTAACTTTAAAATTATTAATTAGGAGGAAAATGTATGCAAGAAGATAGGTATATTATACATTGCGATCCATGTGTAGATAGAACAGCAGGTATATGGGATGACATTATTGACATCGAAGGAGAGACAAGTTACTCTTTCGATGATGTTGCTGACAGTGAGGAAGAAACAGACTACTTCTCCGATGCTAATGTCATACGACAACCTGTTTTTACTTTCTATGATCATGTTGTATCAATTGATGGAAAGAACACAGGATGGGGATGTATCTCTCCTAAGCTCTTACGTGGCAGACCAGAAGTGCACAGATATGTAAGTGATCATCATGTCTATGACTTTAATTATTCTGAAGGTGTTTTGTATATTTATGATCGTCGTGCAGTTAAACAGTTTTGCAGAGATTTCAATATTTATTTAGCAGATTTCAATTATCCAGTTGTTATTGATTCATCTGTTGAAAATTGTTCTTCAATGTTTGCGTATTGTTTTGAATTCAATCAGCCAGTAACAATTCCATCGGATGCTGTGAATTGCACTTCGATGTTTGAACATTGTTACTCCTTTAATCAGCCATTGATAATTCCAAAGTTCGTAGAATCATGCGGACAAATGTTACTGTTTGCACAATCATTTAATAGTCCAGTAAAGATAGAAAGTTATTTTCTGGCTAATTGTCGTGCAATGTTTGATTGTTGCTACAAATTTGATCAGGATATTGTCCTGCCTGAGGGGGTAGTAACATGTCGCAATATGTTAGCTGGCACAAGCTTTAACAGACCTATTACAATTCCTAGTACAGTCCAGGATTGCGGAGGTATGTTTGCAGGATCAATATTTAACCAGCCAGTAATAATACCAAGTAATGTGAAAAATTGTCGCACAATGTTCGAGTGGTGCAAGGATTTTGATCAGGATATAGTTATACCAGAGTCTGTGACTTCTACAGAGGGAATGTTTACTCGCTGTCCTATCAATGACACACGTATCCATATGGCAAGTGGAGGCGCTTTACCTTCAGACCTTCGCGAAGAAGTATTGTCTGCCAACGAAGATGATTAGAACATACATGAAAAGTTGAGAGATGGCATTACAATATTCTGATTAAACTGGTCCCGTCAGATAAAACCTGACGGGACTTTTATGATTGTAATGTAATCTTGGAGGAAACTGTCTTGATTTGTGTGAAACAGTATGTCACGACGTGTTTTTCATTTGAAGATGCAAACAAATTGCAGGCTGAAATTCAAAGGCAAATTAATTCATCGGACATCATTGAAATTGACTTTTCTGACATTAAAATATTCACAACTTTATTTTTCAATAATGCATTGACTAAATATGTAGTGGAACTCGGACCGAAGAAATATCATGATAAGTTCAATCTTATCAACCTTTCCGAACTTGGCCAAGTAACATATCAATATTCGCTGGATAATGCATGTGACTATTGTCAATCTTTAACAGGATGCGAAGAAGATTTGGAGTAATCAGATTGCGTTATTTAAGTTTCTTTAATACATTTCATTATCTATTGACAATTGAGCCTGTTTGATATATAATTATTATGAGGTGTTATAATGACTGCAGAATTAATACTATCACTGCAAAAAGCAGTGGATTTCTTTGATAGTGCATGTGAGCAACTAGAATCTCCAGATGACTATGATGTTCTCATACTTGATACATATTTTAAACGCTGCTTTGAACTAGCTTTAGCAGTAATGCAAAATACGCCTAAAGAATCTCCTGAAGTGATAATCAATCATGCATACTCAAAACATTTGATCTCTGATCGAGAACTTTGGTTTACAATGTCAAAGGCACACAGTAGCAGTCTTTCAACTGTAACTGCAGCAAATCAGTATTTAGCAGAATTCAAATATCTTATTAAACGTATAGATCCAACCGGATAGGAGTATCTTATGACAGTTGACGAAATCACAGAACTTTTACGACCTTTTGCTATAAAGCATAATCTTGACTCTCTAATTCTCTTTGGGTCTCGAGCACAGGGATGCAATCAAGAGCGTTCAGATATTGACTTAGCAGTAATTGGCGGTGACTATAGAGAATTCAAGTATGACGTAAATGACCATGCACGGACTCTTTTAATTTTTGACATTGTCGATTACAATAGAGCTTCGTCAAGGTTGAGAAAGGAGATCGACGCATATGGTAAGCTCATTTACAGCAAAACTGATGTCGCTCGAAAAGGTAATCAATCATCTTAGCAGTGCGAATAGTCAGCAAGAAATTCCGGCTGAATTTTGGATTCCAACTATGATAACATATTTCAAATTATCCTTTGAGTTATCATGGAAAGTTATGAAAAAGCATATGCAAGATCGATTTATTGATTCAGCAACAACAGGCTCACCTAGAGACATCATTAAGCTTGCATATAAAGAACATTACATTGATAATGAACAGTTATGGCTCGATATGCTTGAGGATAAGAATATAATGGAACATCGTTACGACGATGAGATTTCAGCTGATATGTTGGAGCGAGTTGCAGTTGAATATCTGCCAGAGTTCAAGCGTTTGTTACATTATCTACAATCACTTCCAACAAATCTATTTTAACAGAATATTTTACTCCCGCAGTTATAAGAGCTGCGGGATTTTTCTTATGTTATGGGAAATACAAAAATTAGAAAACTAATAGCCCAAGAATCTAAGTGGACAGATAGGTCGGCTTCAAAGCATAAACACGCTTTTACTGTGCCAGTAAAAGTGCATGTGCGCATGAGCTCTGGAGTAACATTATCGTACAGTGCAACAAAATGCACACAATGTAATTCATTTGTCGATGCTAAGTCGATTTCTTCAAAGCTGAACAGGCAACCTTTAGCAGGGGAAGAGATACATCTTTACAGTCCACACAAATGGATTATAGGATTCAAAGACGTAAAATTAAAGAGGTGAATGAATGCAAACAAATATTGAGAAGTAGAGCAAATATCGCAAGCAGATGAGTGGATATGTGTTAAGAACCAATACGCCATTGCGAGTATCAGATTATGAACCAATCAAGTGGTTTATTGGTTATGCGGTAGACAGTGACTTTGGTTACAGCCAAGAAGTGAGTAATTTCTGGTATGTATCAAACAAGACCAATTTTTCAGATAAGGAGAAAAATCATTATGGGTATTTTAGCAGAAAAGAATAATAGAAAGTTTGCAAATGGTGTAGTATACCTTATGGAGACACAAGATGGTTATAAGGTTGAAGTGACTGACACATTTCTGCCTTATTACACTAAAGATTGCATCAATGAAAATATTAATAAGCTGAAGGACTACAATCTGGGGACTAGAAATGAACGTTGGATGATTGGCGTATCATGCATGTCTGGATGTCCTGTAGGATGCAAGTTCTGTGCAACCGGTAAGCTTAAGAAGTGCAGAAACTTAACAGCAGAAGAGATTGTTGCCCAGGTTGATTTTATACTTTCAAAGAACCCGGATATCAACCCTGAAAATTGTAAAGAATTTAAGATTAACTATACTCGCATGGGTGAGCCATTCTTAAATATTGATGCTGTTAGAAAGGCAATCGAAATCATTGATGCACGATACAAGAATGTTCATCATTATATTTCAACAATCGGTATTAAAGGCAGTGACTTCTCTTGGATAAAGGATAATATCACGCTTCAGCTATCTCTACACAGTTTAAATGAAGATCGCAGAAATGACCTAATTCCCTTCAAGCAGAAGATGACTATTAAAGAGCTTGGCGAGATAAGAACCAAGAGCAACCTTAAGACTACTCTAAACATGACTCTAGTAAGTGCAGAGGACTTTGATATTAATGAGCTCAAGAAATACTTTAGCAGCGAATATTTTTTCATTAAGTTATCGCCAATCAATAGAAATGACATAAGTGATAAAAATGGTTTGAATACTGGAGTCATCACAGCCATTAATTTGGCATAAAGCGGAGGCTAATAATGCTTAATCCTAATGTTTTTCGATATAGAATTATCACAAATCTGCAATGTAATCAGAAATGTTATTTTTGTTTTCAGCCAGATAAGCGAGATAAGATTCTTGATTTAGACTTTATGAAGAAGACTATGCAAAAGGTTGGCAAGCTGAAGCGCGCAACTATTATGGGTGGAGAGTCTTTACTACTAGATAATATTGTAGACTATTTTAAAATAGCAAATAAGTATGCCGACACTTTGTGTTTAGTTACAAATGGTTCGCTTTTAACAGAGAGCCTTGTAAAAGAACTGGTTGCTAATGGACTTCAGGAAATGGCAATTTCCATTTCAAGTATGCAGCAATTTGATGCAAGACTTGAGCAGATTCTGTTTAGCAATAAACTTGTACCTAATCTTCGCTTAAATATTCCAAAGTGTAATGAGTCTACGGGCGAGAAGCTATATGCATTAGTAGATCGTGCTCTAACAAATGATATTGGTGTTGTGGTGTGCGAAGACCTTATGGGACGCTATAATACAATTCACGGGGACTGTTTAGCAGATCTAACACAGGGTATGAGAGCAGAGCTTCTTAATGACGATGGACATAACTTCTACACTTTGAGATGGAAGGGTAGAGAGTTTGGATTATTTGGGTATCATGGAAATGATAAAGCAAAAATTGGTACAGCAGAGTCAGGGTATGAGAAAACAGATATAATAATTACTCCTGATACAAGAAATGAGGATAAGTACTCAGGGCGTGTTTATAGTGTCTGGGCAGACTATTGTAGAGATGTTGGAAATAGTGAACTCGCTTAAAATTGACTTTGGATCAGGATACAATCCTTTAGCAGGATACAAAACATGTGACTTTATACCACTTCCAAATTTGGATTACTGGTATGATGAATCAAGGAATGCTATTATTGATTTACAACATGGTTCTGTTACGGAATTTTACGCTAAGAATGTTTTTCATCATATTAAAGATGTAAAACGTGTAGCCAATATGTTATATTCATATTTAAAACCAGAGGGAATCTTAGTTGTAATTGAACCATCTAGAGAATCTTATCCTGTTAATGTTATACTCGATACAATTTATTATAGATGGGCGAACTATAAACCAGAGATTTGGTTCAGTTATGTATATCGTGATTTCACATTGGATTTCACAAGTGCAGGATTTGCACTGGAGAAGTCTGTGCAAATTGACGATATTTACATAAAATCTATTTATAGAAAGGAGTGATTTTGTATGAAGGAAATTATAGATAGTTTAGCAGCTGCTGGTTACGACTATGGTGTTGCCATTGCAACTAAGGCAGAAATTGAAGCTGGTGCAGCATGTGGTCAGCTTGCAATGCTAGTAGACTAATTGTTTTACTCGAAGCCACCATGACATACCGTGGTGGCTTCATCCGTTATGAGGTGATTTTATGCGAAAGTACTCTATAGCAGATATAGACCCAAATGTTATTAACCAACACTGGAATAAACATAAAAGATCTTTACGCAGAAGTAACACTGCAAGAAAGAAACAAGAGCGTATGTACGCTGCAGATCATTCTGGCTATATGCAGATGCCTTATTTTGTTAAGCGTGAAGTTTATACGCATAAATATGAGTGTATATTCATTCCAGAGCGTACTGTTGAGCATAAGCGGTTCATCATTAATGCAAGTACCGGTGCATATGAGATAAAAATTATTGGAGTGGAAACAGTTCCAGCTCATTGGAGTAGATGTCATAGAGGTTGCAAGATACATGAAATAGAACCTTATCTTAAGCAGTATGATAGAACAACAGCACGTGCAACATACAAACATTTAGCAGTGCGAAAAGAACGTCATGCTGACTATGATGAAGCTCCTTCGGCACATAGTTATTACAAGCGTGTTGCGGAAGTTGATTGGCTCGCATGGTAGAGAGGAGTAAATTATGCCAAACTGGTGTTATACAGATTATAGATTTTATGCAGATACAGAAGTTGGCAAGCAGCAGCTCAAGTCATTTTACGATGAACTAGAAAAATCACTTAAACCTAGAAAAAGATTTATAGTAACTGACTTCGAAGATACATGGCTTGGTAATGTGCTCTTGCATTTTGTCCCTCAGTTATTAAAATTATCGCAAGAAGATGTCTATTGCGAATATAAAAATGAGCGTATCAGGTTTAGAGGTTCAGTTATTTATCTTGCATACGATGAAGATTGTCATGTTATTTCAGTACAAACAGAAACTGCATGGGAACCTATGGAAGCAGTGTGGGCAATGATTTTAGCAGAATGTAAATACTCTGATATTAAATTTGTATACTTAGCAGAAGAACCTTCAATGAGTGTGTATATCAATACAGATAGTGAAGGAAACTTCTTTGCAGAGAAATATCGTACAGAAGTGAAAGTTTCCGATGATTTTTACGATTATGATATACAATATTTTGAAACTGAGCAGGAAGTATTAGCTTATCTGAATGAAGTTATTTATAATCTGCGGACTGAATACAAAACCAATCCAAATAAATATCTATTACCTAAAGATTTCAATCCAGCAAGAATACGTAAACAGAGAACCATTGCTGGTGCACTACATTTGATACAAAATAATCTTTTTGATAATGGATTTGTTTGCATAGATGAATTCACATCAGGATAAGAAAGGAGAATAAAGCAATGAGCAAAATACTTATCGCTGATGATGCTGCTTTTATGCGTATGCTTATTAAGGATGCTTTATCAAAACAGGGTTATACAAATATCATTGAAGCTGCTGATGGCCAAATAGCATTCGAACAGTACCAGTCAGAACATCCTGATCTTGTTTTTATGGATATAACGATGCCAAACAAGATGGGACTGGAAGCGTTAGCAGAAATAAGAAAATTAGATCCAAGTTCAAAAGTGGTTATGTGTTCAGCAATGGGTCAGGAAGCAATGGTTGTTGATGCAATTCGTTTAGGAGCTATAGACTTTATTGTGAAACCATTTAAGCCTGAACGTTTACTTCAAGTTGCAAAGAAAGTGCTTGGTTAAATAAATATATTTATTAGAGGTTACTTATGAATCTACATGAGATAAGAATTCCATTAACGACTAAAATAGTAACTGTAGCATCAGCTTTAACAGTATTACTTGGAGTGTCTACTGTTACAATAACATTATTACTAGCACGGTCTAATACAGATGCAACAATCACTGAGATGTCCAAAGTTGGCCTAAAGGTACTACAGAATGACATGAATCTTGAAGTTGCAGATGCCGTTGAAGAAGCAGAGTACATTGCAGAGAGTACAACTTTAGCAGAAGCAATCCTTAAGGAAGATATAAAAGCAATCGCTTCACTTTCACAAGAATCTTTTGAAGAGGACAATCACTATTTAGTTATAACTTCACCAGATAATAAAATATTATACAACACAGATTCACAGTATATTTCAGCATATTCAGGAGAGCATTCAGGCATTTCAAACGTTGGTAGTAAACTGACTGCTCAAGCAACAGTGCCTCTAGAATACAAAGGAGAGCAGATTGCATGGATAACATACATTATTGATTTAGCAGACCCCGACATTGTGGAAAGTATAAAACGACAGGTTGATGCTGAGATTACACTTTTCCTCGGAGATACACGTTACAATACAACCATTTTTACTAATGATGGCCTAAGAGACACAGACTCGAAGGCCTCCGACAAGGTTATCACGCAGGTACTTCAAAATGGGCGGGAATTTGCCTCTCAGGTGAAGATTTCTGACAGTAACTACTACGCAGAATATATGCCATTATACGATTCCAATAATGAAATTATTGGAATGTACTTTGCAGGTTTCCCATCTGCATCAACAGATGCAATGTTTATTAATATCATTATTTTAGCAGTAGTTATAGGAGCTGTTCTTGTAGGCATAACAGGAGCAACACTTTTATTTTGCACAAAGCGCATACTTAAAAAGCCATTACAAGCAACTTCAACTGTTGTGAAGGACCTTAGAAAAGGTAGTCTATCTGCTCCAGATTCAAACTTTGAATTTTACAATGACGAGCTCGGAGATTTCTCTAAAGAGCTTACAGAAGCCAAACATATCCTTTCTGATTATGTTGATGATATAAAATCCTCAGCAATATGCATGGCTGATGGAGACTTTTCCAGATATTCAAATTTAGATTATGTTGGTGACTTCAAGCAAATCAAGGAGTCATTCTTTAATTTGAATGCAAACATGAAAAATTTGATAACAAACGTTACTGCATCAGCAGAGCAGGTCGCACAAGGCGCTGCACAGATGGCAGATGGCACGCAATCCTTAGCAGACGGTACAACAAAGCAGGCTACAGCAGTCGAGCAGCTAACATCTACAATTGTAGAGATTTCTAAGCAAATAGATATAACAGCGCAGAATGCTCAGGAAGCAAACTCTTTAGCAGGTCAGACTACAGAAAAGATGAATCAGCAGGATGAGGCTATGCGCAGCATGCTTGAGGCTATGCAGATAATTGAGAAGCAGACAGAAGATATCGCTGGAGTTATAACCACTATTGAGGACATTGCATTCCAGACCAATATTCTTGCTCTGAATGCCTCAATCGAAGCCGCAAGAGCCGGTGAGGCAGGTAAGGGGTTTGCAGTCGTTGCAGATGAGGTCCGTAATCTAGCAGCAAAATCTGCAAAATCAGCTAATCAGACAAATGAACTTATTACTGAAGCAGTGAATGCTGTAAAGCAAGGATCATCTTTAGCAGCAAGAACGTCAGAGGTAATGGAGGCAGTAAAAGAAATCTCAAATAAGACAATTGTATTAGTTTCACAAATTTCTGATGCAGCTAATCAGCAGGCCGCTGCTGTTGATCAGGTAACAGTAGGTATTGAGCAGATTTCTCAAGTGACTACACAGAACTCTGCAACAGCCGAGGAATCTGCAGCATCCTGTGAAGAACTTAGTAGTATGGCAGCAGAACTGAAAACACAGATTAGTACTCTCAAGGCATAATAATATTACCAGTATAGTGCAAAGGCATAAATATTATATAAATACTAATATCTTTGGAGGTAAGTTTATGTCAAATAAGAAGAAAGTTACACCAGAGGCAAAGCAAAAGTATTTGCCTATGCTGATAGTAGGAATAATTTGCTTGGTTGCCTCACCTGTTATTGCAACAGCTATGAGCAATCTTAGCTTAACACTATTTTATGTTTGTCTTGGTCAGAAGATGCAAGATGAAGCACCGACTGTACAAACAATATTAGTTTTTATTTGCTGTGTAGCAATTGGAGTTGCTCTCACATCATTTAGCAGTTATAAGATATATAAGTCTAGGAGGTAAATATGGCTAATCATGTAAGATGTAGATTGATCTCGGATACTAATGTTCTGAAATTCATAAAGTCAACGCATAACAATGAACTTATCGACTTTAGCAAGATAATCGCTATGCCTGTACCATTTGAAGTAACTCAAGGCTCAGAGAGCTATAAGTGTATTTCAGCAGCTTTAGCAGATATGCGTCAGCGGAATAACACAAACTCTACTGTGTCACTTACATATGTGAATACTTTGGCCTGTCTGCAGGGACTATATCCTGAAATTACTTTCGATGCAGAAGTGAACACAGATGAAGCCTCAATAGCCTCTGGGCAGGGATATCTTCAGCAAATACTTAAATACTATAATGACATTTGGTATGAATGGAGACTTACAAATTGGGGCACAAAATGGAATGCATTTGATTCTGAGCAAGTAGATGACACAACGATTCTCTTTTCAACAGCATGGTCAGCACCTTTCTCTGTTATTGAGAAACTGGCTGAGAAATTCCCAGATGTAACAATTACACTGGAGTGGGCAGATGAAGATATTGGGTATAATGCAGGTTGCGTTATCTTTAAGGGTGATGAAGACACTGGTGGGTATGATGAAAATGAATCAAAGGAAGCTTTCGAACGAGGAGCAGATCTCTGGTGTCTTGATTTAGCAGAAGAAGGCTTTAAATACAATCCAGAAACAAAAACATATTCATTAGAGCCTTGATATATTATTTCACATATGTTATAGTAATCTGGAGGTGATTGTTGATATGATGGCAATCTATTCTGACAGTAAACAATCAGGTTAGATATTAGATCAATTCATGATGCATATATTGAAATAATAAATGATGGGAAATGGATTTTACAGGATTAGTATCAAATTTGGAGGGTATGTTATGAAGAATGAAACAGATTACTTTGGTTCTTGTAGGGAAGTTTATATAGTGGACACAGGTATACTTCTGGCACCAAGTGACACTATGTTTGCACAGTACTCAGGAGTTTATGATAAGAAATTTGGATATTATGATGAATCGCAGGAATACGATACAACATTAGCAGATGCTATTAGTACTGCCACCAATGAAGTTGAATCTGGTGTTGTAGGTACTTACGCAGTTGTTTTTGTATCTTCACGTAATTTTGGGGATTTAGAAGATAATGAGATCATGCAGGCTAGTGTTGAAGATGAAACCTTTTCTGGAGAGCGGGTGGTTTATAGCCTTGTCAAGATTAGTAAAGACCTGATTGTCCCCAATTTCGTAGGTACTTACTTACCTAGTACTCTGACAAAAGAAACTGTCGAGGCGCTTTGTGATTACTGTGTAACTATGCAACTAGGAATAGTCGGCAATCTGTATACGCCATACGGTTCACGTAATTATGAGTATAAGAATACGTTTATAAACCCTTTTACAATTGAATTTCTGCTGAAGCCAAAGATGTACAAGCATATGAAGGAGTTATTTAGAGGTTCTGAAGATTGTACAAATCTTTCTGAGTGGATAAATATTTGCTGTTTGCTAAATTCTGAAGATATTGAGTATCATGAGGCTATGCTAATTCGGAATATTCTCATCAAACATAATATATTATTAAAGGAAATGAGTAGGTTCAAGTGGAGAGTATAATGGACAAATATTTAAACAAAGCAACAGCCTCTCTTACAGAAACAAATCACTCAGAAAACCCATCCATGAAATTATCAATCACTAAATTAGAACTATTTTGCACTCGCTTAATGGAAGATGTTGTTAGTAGACGTGTAATCACTTCTTCAAATCTGAGCACATTCCGCAAAGTCACAACATATATTTTGAACTATCAAATTAAACTTAAATGTGGGTTATTAAGCGAGTTGTATAATATGCTAAGCGATTATACGAAAAATGGTTTTGAACATGAAGAAAACCACAGCAGAGGAAGTTCATATATCCAGCTTTATCAAATGACCAAAATGATTATGGATTATGTTGACGACATAGAAATGAAATTCCGTGCACATGCTATAGTAAAATTAAAGAGACGCTCTTCAAGGGTGATCAAAGCTGTATATAAGAAACCCAAAAGTTCTTATACAGAATTGCAGTCAACTTTATCAATCAGCGATGAAGAATTGAAAGCAAATCTTGCTGAGTTATCTAGGGAAAATTTAATAGTAACGCGCCCACGAAGAACCAGCAAGGAACTGTGTTATTATGTTACTAAACTTGGCAAACTTGTTTACGAGGAACAATGGTCTGAAACATATTATAATATGTGGATAAATAATTGGGATTCGGAGCGTATTAGTGCCCTGGCTATATTAATGCTTCACTGTTCAAAAGCAGGAATAGACAAACCTGTTCAGGCCATTTTTAATTATGTGGCTACGCTGAAACAAGAAAAAATATTAACAATCAATGAATCAGAAACAGCGCATAATGTAATAAAATATATGGTTAATCTTATCTTTGTCGAAAGATACAAAGTGATTACTGACATTCAGAAGAAAGATATATCATTTGATGACATTATAGCTGACTTATAATGCAATAAATCAGCTTCTGATGTACAAGCATTGCTAAATTGCCAAAGCAAAGTGTCACAATAATTGCTAGTCAGCATATGAGTCTGAATACCGAACCGTGTAAATGCCAATAATACCCACAGAAAGTGAGGTATTGCACATGAAAAGAACACACGGATTAGACGATCGAGAGATGGAACTGGTGAAGCTGCTGATGGCCGACTGCCAGACA
>UMBS01044425.1_pt1 | contig 52870 bp, 53 predicted proteins | sample 1964031 | NCBI WGS metagenome assembly UMBS01 (sample SAMEA4835948, study PRJEB28245) | human gut metagenome | biome: gut microbiome; material: fecal sample | place: Denmark | collected 2008 | reverse complement strand
GCCTGCTGTTTTCTTATATTGCATTTTAGCAATTCATCGCCAAAGGAAATGCTGGCATACAAAATTATGACGGTATTTGACATGTTGCTAACAACAAAAGGCGTTGTTTACATAATATTGGTTGTTTATATTGTATTATCCTTTATTTGGAGAAGAAAAAAGGAAACTAAATTTACAACAGGTAATACATTAATTCTTTCAATATGCATCATGATTGCATCGACACTGCAAATTAATACATATTTGCGTGACGAGGAATCGCCGAGAATGGTTCTCCTGCGATACGGATTTAAAACAGCAAACAAATATCTGCCGTTTGGCTCCGGTTTTGCGACATACGGCTCTGATATGGCGGCAAGATATTATTCCGTTTTATATAAACAATACGGTTTTACTAAAAGATACGGTCTTAATCAAACCTATGGTGCCTTTCTTAATGACTGCTATCTCGGAATGGTATTTGGTGAATTTGGTTATATTGGTGCGATAATCTTCTTTATTATGATAGGCTTTGTTTTCGTTCCGATTAACAAAATCACAATCAGTAAAGGAATAAAAATTCTTTCACTCAGTATATTTATAGCACTTATAATCAGCGCCATAGGCACAGCAATTATAAAATCAAGTATAGGCGTATTTGTTATGTGTGTTTTGGGTATGGTGTGCGGTTACGATACGGCATTTAAAAAAGCTGAAAATTCGGCAAAGAAAAGCATTGAAGAGGCTTGATAATAAAATATGGAAAAGCTGAAGAAATTAAAAACTAAATATTTTTCTCTCAGCGTTGCTGTTCGTGCGGCTGTTTGGTTTACATTTTGCAATTTGCTTCAAAAAGGCATTACAATGATATCAATGCCTATTTTTACAAGGCTTTTGACAACCGAGCAGTACGGCGAATTTACTGTTTATCAATCATGGTATTCAATTATTAATGTAATTGTCACCTTCAATTTATCAGGCAATTTAATACTAAACGGTATGTCAAAATACGAGAATCGGCGCAACGAATTTATTTCGTCAATTCAAACGCTTTCCTCTTGTATTACAATTTGTTTTTTTATTGCATATCTTATATTCCACAACTTTTTCAACCATATTTTTGGCCTTTCGACACTATTTATGGTTACAATGTTTGCACAAATGCTTTTTGAACCTGCATATCTTTTTTGGTCGCAAAGGCAAAGATACGAATATAAATATAAAGGGCTTGTTATTGTAACACTTATAACTTCCTCTCTCGGTCCTATAATCGGTGTAATTGCCGTATTATCAACGCAATACAAAGCTGAGGCAAGGGTTATTTCATTTGCAATAGTTCAAATTTGTGCAGGTCTTATTTTCTACATAATTCAAAGTATTAGGGGCAAAACCTTTTTTAATAAAGAATTTTGGCGCTTTGCGCTTTCGTTTAGTATTCCGCTAATTCCACACTATTTATCGCAAATAGTTCTCGGTCAGTCTGACAGAATTATGATTGACAAAATGATAGGTGCAAGTGAGGCGGCGATATACGGCGTATCATATAATTTAGCGGCAGTTATAACGCTTTTTGTAAATGCAATTAATAATTCTTTTGTACCCACACTTTACGAAAGCCTTAAGAGTAAAAAATGTGAGAATATAAAAAAGGTTGCTGCATTTTTAGCAATATTTATGGCAGGACTTATATGTGTATTTATGCTTTTCGGGCCTGAAATATTGACTATATTCGTTGCACCCGAATATATTAAAGCTAAGTGGATATTTCCTCCTGTTGCAGCTTCAATGTTCTTTACATTCATTTATGTGTTTTACGTAAATGTTGAGTTTTACTTTGAAAAAACAAATTATGTTATGTTCGTTTCTGTTTTAGGTGCAGTTGTAAATATTATTTTAAATTTAGTATTCATTAAAAAATACGGTTTTATCGCCGCAGGTTATACTACTGTATTTTCATATATAGTATTTTGCTTTGCACATTATTTATTATATAAATACATTGCAAAAAAGGAAAAAACAGGAAATGTTTACAACGATGGCATATTTATGATTTTAGGTATTTCAGTTTTAGCATTTATGCTTATTTGCATTCTCCTTTATAAATTCAACATAGTTCGATACATATTAATTGCCTTGATTGCGGTATTTGCTGTTATATTTAGAAAGAAGCTTATTTACGCCTTCAAAAAAGCATTAAATAAATAACGAGGTATTAGCTATGCTGATGATGTTTAAAGATATACTTCGCACGCTGATTTTTACATTGGTACCGGGTCTGATATTTGCTTTTTTAGTTATGTCTGCCTTGCCAACTTTTAAAAAATCAGGCTTTAAAAATACAATTAAAGGCTTTTTTAAAAGTCTGAAAAACAAAGACCATCTGTTTTTGTTTTTACTGTTAATCTACTTTTTTATAGTTATATACAGAACTCTTTTTCAAAGAGATTTCAGTTATGATTCGCTTAGTGATGTTTTTGGCGGATGGAAAATTTTTAAAACACAATACACAGGGCTTGACTATCAGGTTATAGGCAATATTGCAATGTTTTTTCCGTTCGGATTGCTTTGGACTTTGACATTTGAAAGGGAAGAAAAAAGTGTCAAAACATTGCTTATAACCCTACTTTCATCTTTATGTTTTTCCGCTTTTATTGAAATAACTCAACTTATTTTTTCAAAAGGTACGTTTCAGTTTTCTGACATTGTTTATAACACGCTCGGCGGTGTACTCGGCGCAGTAATTTTTATAATAATAAACCTAATAATTGAAAAAAAGAGAAGCAAATAAAATTTGCTTCTCTTTTTTGTTTATATCAATTCAATTGTAGATTTGAAATATTTAATTTATTAAAGACCTGTATTTTCTGCAATATATTTTCTTGCCTTGACTGCATACTCAAACGGATTAGCCTTTGCAGGATCCTGCTCAGCCTCAACAACAACCCAGCCCTCGTAATCATTATCGGCAAGGATATCAAAAATAGGCTTGAAATCGACATCGCCGTCGCCCGGAACGGTGAACACGCCTGCTCTTACCGCATCAAGGAATGACATATGATTAGGAACGACCTGATTATTATAAACGTCCATTCTTACGTCCTTAAGGTGAACGTGCTTAACACGATTTATATATTTTTTCAAAACAGGAACAGGGTCGATACCTGCAAAGGTAAGATGACCTGAGTCAAAAAGAAGATAAACCAAATCAGGGTCTGTCATATCCATTAATTTATCAATTTCCTCAACTGTTTGAACGCCTGTACCCATATGGTGATGAACAGTAAAGAACATACCCTTGGATTTTGCATAAGCGCCCATTTCGTTAAAGCCTTTAGTAACAATCTCCCATTGCTCGTCAGTATAATAAGGCTTTTCATCAAGAATTGACTTATCAAGACAACCTTGAATAGAGTTGCCCTGCTCAGAAGCGCCTATTACCTTAGCGCCAAGCTTATAAAGCATATCGCAATGAGCTTTGAAAGCCTCAATTGTTTCCTCATAAGGCTTAGAAGTAAGATACGAAGAAAACCAAGCGTTGCAAATTTGCAAGCCACGAATATCAAGATATTTTTTTAAAACATCAGGGTCTTTAGGATATTTGTTACCTATTTCGGAGCCCTTGAAGCCTGCAAGTGCCATTTCACTTATGCACTGTTCAAACGTATTTTCAGCGCCCAAATCAGGCATATCGTCATTAGTCCAACCGATTGGAGCAATGGCAAGCTTTACTTTATCAGGATTAAGCATATTTATATTACCTTTCAAATTAATAGTCAAATGTTTCTTTAATGTGCTTTTGCATATCATCGTATGCCTTAGCAACTCTTTCGCTCTTTGAAACCTCGGCGACGCCAACTCTCCACCAAGACTCAAATCCCGGAGTCATAGTTTTAGGCAAAACCTTGATATCAAAAAGACAACTCTTAGTCTGCTTTTTAGCGTCCTTTAATGCCTCACGCAATTCGTCAGACGTACGAACAGTATAAGCCTTAGCACCGTAGCCCTCAGCAATTTTGGCAAAATCAACGTCAATTTCGTCACCGTCAAGCATACCGGTTACAGGATTTCTCGCTCTGAAAACAGTACCAAAGGTGTCAGTACCTTGGTTGTTTTGGAGATTTTCAATACATCCCCAGCCCATATTATCAAAAAGGCAAACGTTGATTTTAAGATTTTCCTGCAATGCAGTATAAAGTTCGCTGTGACCCATAATGAATGAACCGTCGCCGCAGAAAGTGTAAACCTCACTTTCAGGCTTAGCAAGCTTAGCACCGAGAGCACCGTTTACCTCATAGCCCATATTTGAATAACCGTATTCCATATGATAAGTGCCACGGTCCTTAGGTCTGAAAAGACGTTGCATATCGCCCGGAAGCGAGCCTGCCGAGCCAAGCGCAATAGCATCATTGTCCATAAATTCATTGATTATGCCGAGCGCAAGAGTTTGGTTAAGACCGCCCTCAAGCTCTGTAGAATAATATTTATCAACGATTTTATCCCACTCTGCCTTAGCATTTTCAATTTCGTTTGTATATTCACTCTTATATCCCTCGCAAGAGGAAATAAGAGCGGTGATTGCCTCTTTAGCGTCGGCAACAATAGCCTCGGCATCCATTTTATAAGCGTCAAACGGGCAAACGTTGATGCCCAAAACCTTTCTTTCCTCATTAAAAAGCCATTTTGATGAGGTTGTGAAATCGGTAAAACGAGTGCCGACACCAATAACAAGGTCAGCATCACGACCGATAACGTTAGCCGCTTTTCCGCCTGTTACGCCGATACCGCCGACATTAAGCGGATTATCCCATTTAATCAATCCCTTGCCTGCCTGAGTTTCGGCAATAGGGATATTATATTTCGTTGCAAATTCAAGAAGTTCATTTTCAGCACCGCTGTATCTTACACCGCCGCCGCAAACAATAATAGGCTTTTTAGCCTCTTTAATAAGCCTTGTTGCACGTTCAAGCTGAGCGGCAGATATAGGACGCCTGTCAAGATGCCATACTCTCTTTTGAAGGAAATGCTCAGGATAATCATAAGCCTCACCCTCAACATCCTGCGGCATAGCAAGGCAAACAGCGCCTGTATCGGCAGGGTCTGTAAGCACACGCATAGCGTTAATGCACGCTGTCATAAGCTGCTCAGGGCGAAGTATTCTGTCAAAATAATGGCAAACACCCTTGAAAGCATCTGTTACCGTTCTGCCGTAGTTATCAAAAAATTCTGCCTGCTGCAAAACAGGGTCCGGCTGACGGCATGCAAAAGTGTCGCCCGGTAAAACGAGAAGCGGTATTCTGTTAGCAGTTGCACAGCCACAGGCAGTTACCATATTGGTAGCGCCCGGACCGATAGAAGATACGCAGGGAATAATTGCCTTTCTGTCCATTTGTTTTGCATAAGCAACAGCGGCAAGAGCCATATTCTGCTCATTTTTACCCTGATAAAATTTAAGATTATGACCGCCCTGCTCCAAAGCCTGACCAACGCCGACAACACAGCCGTGGCCGAAAATGCCAAACATACCGCTGACAAACTTTGTTTCAACACCGTCACATTCGATATACTGATTGTCGAGGAACTTAACAAGCGCCTGCGACATAGTAAGTCTTATTCTTTTCATAGATTATGCCTCAATTTCAGAAAGTTTAACAGGTCTGTGCTCAGCAACCGAAAGCTTAGCAGCAAGACCCAAACGAAGAGCCTCAAGACCGTCATAAACAGTAGTCTTAGTCGGCTTATCATTAATCACGCAGTCAATAAACTCTGTCATCTCGTCAGTAAACGACTGCATATATCTTTCAAGGAAGAAATATAACGGCTTATCGGTCATATTACCCGTTTCGTCAATAAATGAAACGTTGGTAGGAGTGTCATTTGCGGCACTTGCCTGACCCTTACTGCCGAACACTTCAAGCCTTTGGTCATATCCGTAAGCAGCTTTACGGCAGTTATCAATAACGCCGATTGCGCCGCTCTTAAACTTAAGAGCAACAAGAGCAGTATCAACGTCGCCGGCTTCACCGATTGCCGGATCAACGGTAACTGCGGCATTGGCATAAACCTCTTCGACCTCACCGCCGATAAAGCGAGCCATATCGAAATCATGAACTGTCATATCAAGGAAGATACCGCCTGATACTTTAACGTAAGAGATTGGAGGCGGCTCCGGGTCACGTGAAGTGATTTTGATAGTCTGAAGTTTACCTATTTTGCCCTTGTTTTCAAGATTTTTAATCTCTGCAAAGTTATGGTCATAGCGGCGGTTAAAACCGATTTGGAGCTTAACTCCTGCCTCGTCAACAGCTTCAATAACCTTTTTGATTTTAGCAACTGTTAAATCAACAGGCTTTTCGCAGAAAATATTTTTACCTGCCTTAGCCGCTTCAACAGCGATATCTGCGTGCGTATCCGTTGATGAGCAAATAAGTACCGCATTAATCTCAGGATTGTTTAAAATCTCGTGATAATCCTCATAATAATTAGGAATACCAAGTTCCTGTGCTACTTTCTTTGCGCCGTCAACATAAATATCCGAAATGGCAACAATTTCAGCCTGCGGAATATGGTATGTAATTGATTTTGCGTGTACCTGACCGATACGTCCCGCACCGATGATACCAACCTTAAGTTTTTCCATAAATTTACCTCGTAAAACTAAAAATTTTTTAAGAGTTTTCACTCTGCAACATTAAATATATCATATAATTTTGTATATTTCAACACTTATTATTCAACATAAGCTTATTTTTTTATTAAATATGTTCAATCTATACAAATGTTAAAAAGTTTGCCAAACTGTTGCAAAGAAAGACAGAAATATGTATAATAGTTTTATGTGCAACAGTATAAAGGAGTAATATAAATAATGACGTTTACATACACACCACACGGCGTTTGCTCAAGGCAAATCGTTATTGACATTGACGAAAATACAAACACTATTAATTCAGTCAGCTTTACAGGCGGCTGCAACGGTAATCTGCAAGGCATAGCTGCGCTTGTTAAAGGCAAAAAGCCTGAGGAAATCATCTCTGCTTTAAAAGGAATTGATTGCAATTTCAAAGGCACATCCTGCCCTGACCAGCTTGCAAGAGCGCTTGAAGAGGTTGAGGAACAATTATAATTAGGAGAAGAATTTATGTTTAGGCTTGAAAGTAAAATTTTACAACGTGAATTTGTTGTTCATGAGGGAACGCTTTACGCCTCGCAAATAAGAAACGTTTTATCAGGTCAGGATTTCGTTCCTGACGGAAACAGCGTTGAATTTTTATTCCATTTTACAGATGGAAGTGAATTTTCTTCAAAAGGGCTTAAGGTTGCCGACAGTAAGCAGGAAAACGGAAAGCTTTCATTCAAATTCGAGGAAACGCAAGGCATTACCGTAACTATGACATTTTGGCCCGGCGATGACGGAAGCACGCTGAAAAAGCAGATAAGCTTTGTCCAAACCGGAGATAAAACGATTGATTATATTCTTCTTGAGCATATTGGAATTACAAATTCAAAGGCTCATTTCAGCGTTCCGACCGACATTAAAGGTCCTGAACTTAACGGATATCTTTCCGCTCTCGGTCAACCGTTTTATATTGACACTCTTTTCTTCGGCTGTGAATTTCCCGGCACGCAAAACATTATACTTTACGGCATAGGTCAAGTTAAATATTATATCGGAAAGAAGATTAACGGAGAATACAAATGCCCGGTTACAGTAGTCGGCGGTGCAAAAAGCGACTTACTCGTTGACGTTCAAAAAGCATTTTACGACTATATTGAAAGCATTGCCGCACCGACAACCTTAAGGCTTCAATATAACAGCTGGTATGACTTTATGAAAGACATAACGGCAGACAATATTGAAAAGTCATTTTATGAAATTGAAAAGGGACTTTCTTCAAACGGCGTTGCTCCGCTTGACGCTTATGTTGTTGACGACGGCTGGGTTGATTATAAATCAGGCTTTTGGAGTTTTAACAAAAAGTTTCCTAACCAACTTTACGATATCACTCAGCTTACCGCTAATCTCGGCACTAAATTCGGCTTGTGGCTTGGTCCACGTGGCGGTTACGGCAGGCCTGATTTATTTGCAAAGAAAATGGAAAAACGTGGTCTCGGAGCATATAATGCAGAGGCTAAGGACATTTGTGTAGCAGACAAAACATATATCAAAAACGTAACCGATTTCATTTTAAAATCGACTCAGGAATTTGATATTGATTATTGGAAATTTGACGGTTTTTGCCTTTCTCCTTGCAAAAATCCCAACCACAGCCATCCTGTCGGCGGGGAATATGATATGTATTTTGTGAGTGAAATGTGGCACTGCTGGATTGAGGTTTTCAAAAAGATAAGAGAGCTTAGAAAAAAACACGGCAAAGGCCTTTGGATTAATATGACCTGCTACGTGAACCCATCACCTTGGTGGCTTCAATATGTAAACAGCATTTGGCTTCAAAACAGTGCAGATATCGGTTTTGCCGATAATATTGAGCAACAGGCACAGGTGGATAAGGAAATTACATTCCGTGACGCAAGGTATTTTAATCTTCTCAACACACGTGCAATTCAAATGCCGCTAAAGCATATCTATAATCACGAGCCTATCTACGGTTCTTACGCCAAGGTAAGCTACACCGACGAGGAATTTGAAAAGTATATTTATTTTGACGTTGCAAGAGGTCAGGCGCTCAATGAACTTCATTTAAGCTACAATATGATGAACAAATCAAAGTGGCGCACGCTTGCCAAGGCAATTGAATGGCAAAAGAATAACTATGACATTTTGCAAAACGCAATGTTCATCGGCGGAAACCCTGAGGGAAACAATATTTACGGTTACTTTAGCTGGAATGATAACGGCGACGGAATAATTGCGTTGAGAAATCCGACAGACGAGAAAACATCGCTTACCCTTACGCTCAACAAGCTTATGGGTTGTCCTGAAAGCTTAAAAGATGTCAAGCGATACAATGTTTATAATCAATCAAACAAGGAAAGTTTTGACAGTTTTTCCTACGGCGACAAGATTGACTTGGCTCTTCAGCCGTTTGAAATTAAGATTTTCCAATTCGGCAGTGAGGATAAACGTTATCCTAATCGTGAGGCTGTTACGGATTTCACTGTTTCGTTTAACTACAAGGGTGAGGAAAATATTGAAATTGCCCATAATGACGACATTGACATTTCAATCGTTAAGGGATATGTAAACATAAAATGCGGAAGATGCCATCTTCGCTCAAACTCAATCGTAAGCGGCGGCGCTCACAAAATTACAGTTGTAAGAGAAAAAAGCAAGGCGCTTAAACTTTATATTGACAGAAAGCTTGATGCTTCTGGCTATGATTCAAGAGCCAAGGCTAAAATCAACACAGTGATAGACAGCGACGCAGAAGATTTCAATGTGATTGAAAAAGCTACGCCTTACGACGAGATTATCACTCTCAAAAATATTCTCGCAGGCGTCGGCAAGAGGAAGTTATTTAAATGATTACAAAATGCAAAAAATGCGGCTGTGATGCACTGATTAAAAACGGCGAATGGTATGAGTGTCCCAAATGCGGCGCCATGATGTTTGATGTTAGCGATTTTATAGGAGAGAAAAGTCCTACAAAAATGCTTCAAATGCTTGACGAAGAAAACGTGACGATCAAGGAGCAATCACGGCAACCGGACACTATAAACATCATTTTCAAGGAAAATGACGATGCTAAAAGCGTTGCAGACAGCAAAAAGCCTAAAAAGGAAAAGAATAAAAATAAAAAAAGCAAAAAGAATAATACCGCAAAAAATAACGAAGAAAAACAAAAGAAGTCAAAACTGAGGGAAGCAATTTCTTTTATGACTCCTATTGTTGTTGCGCTTATCATTGCCATATTCTTAAAAACCTGCATTTTTGCAAATATTGTTATCCCGACAGGCTCAATGCTCAACACTATTCAAGAGGGCGACAGGATAATTGCAAGCCGTTTGGCATATATCAATGATGAACCGCAAAGGTATGATATTATTATTTTCAAATATCCGGATGATGAAACACAGCTTTTTGCAAAGCGAATTATTGCTCTTCCGGGTGAAACTATCGAGGTAAAGAACGGAATTGTCTATATAACCGACAAAAACGGCAACAAAAGCACGGCAAGAACGGATTTCATCACTAACTGTATTCCGACCGGCAATTTCGGCCCGTATACAGTACCGCTCGGCAGTTATTTTGTTATGGGAGATAACAGAAATGACAGTTGGGATTCAAGGTATTGGGATAACAAAACAGTTAAAAAAGGAAAAATCATAGGAAAAGTTAAATTCAGATATTTTCCAAATCCGGGCAAAATTGAATAATTATATAAGCACATTAACTACTGCCACGTAAATTTAAAAAGGGGTAAATTTATGGACAAGAATTTTTATGTACCGAAAAAGGAATGGATGACCTACTGCATAGGCGCTCTCGGTCAAGGTATGATTTATGCCATCATGAGCTCATACATTTCTGACTTTTACTTAAATGTACTTAAGGTAACTCCGATTTTCGTATTACTTCTTATGCTTTTTGCGAGAATTTGGGATGCTATCAATGATCCGATTATGGGCTACATAATGGACAGAGCAAATCCGAAAAAGGGTAAGATGAAGCCGTATATTCTTTATACGCCTATTCCTGTTGCAATATTAACGCTTTTGCTTTTCTATGCACCTAATTTAAGCGACAGTAAAAAAATGATTTATGCCGCAATTACATATATTGCTTGGGGTATGATTTATACGGCATCCGATGTTCCGTTTTGGAGTCTGCCGAACGCATTAACGCCTAATGCAGACGAGCGTGGCTCTATAATTTCCAAAGCAAGAACGGCTAACGGAGTCGGCTCGGCAGTTCCTATGGCTATATTTATGATTTTGGGCTTCGTTCTTCCCAACTTCAATTTATCGGGAACGGAGCTTGAAAAAACAAAATATACAGTTATGGCGCTTGTAAGTTCAATTATAGGCAATCTTCTTTTCGTCAGTGTATATTTCAAAACTAAGGAAAGAGTTGTTATTCCAAACCCGCCTAAAAGGGATAAAAACGAGCCGTCGGCGCTCAAGCTTATACTCACCTGCAAGCCGTTAATGCTTACCGCACTTATGGGCATCTTAGCAGCGGCAAGATATATGTATCAGGCAGGCGCAGTTCACGTTGCAAGATATTCATTTTATATCGGAAAAGACTTAACAGGTTTAAGCACGGCTGAGGTTGAAAGTGCGCTTCAATCAAATATTTCTACGGTTTCAACCGTATTCAGCGTTGCCTCGGCAGTAGGAATGATGGGCACAATGCTCGCCGTCACTCCGCTTCTCAAAAAATTTGATTATAAGCAAATAATTATCGGCTCATCACTTATCGGTGCGGCAGGTAGCTTTGCAATGTGGTTTATAGGATATAATCATTTCTGGGCTTGCGTGCCTTGCCTAATTCTTTCTACTATTCCCTGCGGTGCAATCAACGTTTGTGTTTCCGCTATGATTGGTGACTGCCTTGATTATATGGAATGGAAAACAGGCAGAAGGCTTACGGGAATGGGTTCGGCAGTTTCCAGCTTTGTAAACAAATTCGGCAATGCAATAAGTACGTCATTTATTATATTAATGTATATAATAGTAGACTTCGATATTTCAGCTATCAATTCAAACGTAACTGCCAATCCGCTTGAAATGGCACATTCGGTAAGGCAGGGAATGTTCAGCATAGTATCGCTTATTCCTGCTATTTCTCTTCTCGTTTGCATCATTCCTATGTTTTTCTACAACCTTACAGGCGATTTTAAAGACAAAATCGAAAGCGAACTTGCACAGCAAAGAGAAGCAAAAGGAATAACTATTTCAAAGTAAAAAGGTTAAAGGAGAAAAGATATGCCTTTTATCAATGTAATGACCAACAGTGAAATTAAAGACAAAAATGCGCTCAAGAGTGAACTCGGAAATGCCATAACGGCTATCCCCGGCAAAAGCGAGGCTTGGCTCATGGTTAAGCTTGAGGATAAGGCGGATATGTATTTCAAGGGCAGTGACGAGCCATGCGCTATGTTTGAAATTGCAATTTTCGGCTCGGCAGAAAAGTCAGCTTATGAGGATTTGACAAAGCGTATCTGTTCACTCAGCGAAAAATATTTGTCGGTTAAAAGTGAGAGAACCTATGTTAAATATAACGAGATAGACAAATGGGGATACGATAATTTTAATTTTTAATATTGCTTAGACTTCGAGAAAGCGAGATAAATTTCGTTTTATACACGAAACGGTTTAGCCGCTTTGTCGACAATCTAAAAGGACTGCCGTAGCTACTCGGCAGTCCTTTTTTTATGTTCACCGTCTGTTTGAATTATAAAGGAGTTTAAGATAAGCATATTATTGCTCAAGGGTTTTGGGTTTAAATTGGGTAAAACATAATTAAACAGACAGGTAAAACCTATTAAATTATTTCAAAAGCGATTGTGCTTTTTCTTTTGAAAGATACTTAGTTACATAAGTATTGTTTTTAAATTTCACAAGGACAACATAGCCGTCCTTTTTGCAAAGCGAGTAAATTGACGATTGGTTAAATATTTCCTGTGCTTTTTGACTGTCGGTAATTTTCTTACCGTTATAAGTTTTAAGCACATCTGCCTCTTTAAGCTCGCTGCCTTGATATTCATAATAGCTTTCAGGTGTTGCCGTATCACTTTCAAAGGTGGAAAGCGCAGTAAGCGACAACTCGCTTGAAAGCCTTGTTTCAAGAGCGGTAACGGTTACATACTCTATCTCACCGGACTTTGACAAATCGGTAAACGCCGTAAACTTATTAATAGATTTAAGATAATTAATGGTGTTAACCATATCATCCCAAATATAATATGTGGCGTCATTCATATAATCTATATTATCATAATTTTGAACGCTGTCATCATACGAAAAATTGATTGCGCCCAAAGGAGCCTTGCCACTTGTTAAAAGCTTTTTGTAACCTACTTTTTCAATATCTTTCAGTATTGCATCACGAAGTGCCGGCGTATTTTCAATCTTAGTTTTGGTGACGGCATCATTCGAAACTATATATGCAACACCGAAATTAAGTGCATTTTTCACATTATTCTCATTTGCAAAATAAGCGAAGTAAGATTGGGATTCATCTTCAGAATTAAAGGTGCCGCTTGATTTTTCATCGGCTTTCTTTGATGACATTAAGAATTCAAGTTCTTTTTGATATTCGCTGCTTTGAGTTAATTTGATAATATCAAGTGAAACGTCACTGTTTGTGCAAGTGTATTCACGATTTACAGTCTTTCCGTTTTTGAGTAAATACTTTATTTTAACGGTAACATACGGCTCATTTCTTTTAGCAATTCTGTTTTTAAAAGAATAATTCTGTATTTTCTCAATTTTATCTATTGAGTCTTTTGTATTGAATTTACCGAGATATGCGCCCGAAGGCTCATACGTGCCGTAATAAAGTTGGTCAGTACCTGCCGAAAGCGAACCGTCATTAAAATGATTGGTTGACATAACACCCGAAGCGTCTATATATTCACTGTTTATTGTTGCATAGTCAATATCCTTAATATCAGGGCAATATGTTGAATAGCCGAAGCCGCCTGAAATACAAATAACACTTATAACCAAAACGGCAATTGATGACACGCCTACCGGAATTACAAGCTTAATTCCATGCTTGATTTTTCTGCGTGAAATTGACATAAATACGAAATAAGCAATAATGCCGCAAATTAAGCCGGCAAAAATATCAAGCACGCTTGACTGAATAACATCAAAATCAGACAATAACGGCATAAAGAACGTTGCAACAAGCACCGAAAATTCAAGGCTTACAAAAACCGTTACAAAAAGGTTTGAAGAATGAAGTGCTGTATTTTCAAGCTTACGTTTATTAAGAAGCTTATTAGAAATAAATATAAACAATACCGATAATACAAGCCAGATAAGAATAGGTAAAATATAATTCATTCCCGCTTTTTCAAATCCGACATTTCCGCTTGCATTATCATAATAAAAATCGTTAACTACTCCGCCATTGCTTGCAGTGCTTCTCAAACAATTGAAATACATATTATTGCGAACATTATTTGAACCGAGCGCCGTACCGAAAATAAGCGGATTAATCACCGAAAGCTTAGACCAAAGCGTATCTACCGTCACCGTCAAAGACGAACTTCCAAGCGGCATATAGTCAACCGTGGCGGTTTGTGAATATCCCCTAAGGAAATTTTGGAAAAGCCATTCTATCGAAACAATGTAAAGCATTGGTGACCAAATAAGACCGGCGCCGAAGAAAAGGCTTTCGGTCACAGTATAACAAGCCATCATCGCAATACTCATAAGCGAAAATCCTGCAAGCATATACGTAAAATGCTCTAAAAACAGGAAAAATCCTTGATGAATAATAAAATCTGCATGGCCTAAATATCTTATATTAATTATAATATCAATCATTAGCGGCACAGCCGACGTTAAAATCATTATAATAATCGACGAGAGCGCTCTGTTTTTAAAATATGTCTTTCTGTCAATTCCGCACGAGAAAAAGAAATTAACATTGCTTTTCCTCATAATCGGAAAGAATATGCAAAATGCAAAAAGCACACCGATTATTACCGCATAAACTCCATAAAATACAAAATTGCTTGTTGTGTTGCCGAAAAGAGCGCAAGCAAGCTGCTTTCTTATTGAAGCTATATTTTCCGCTCTTAAGCTAAGCGAATAAGTGCCGGCAGATGAAATCGTTGCTACGGGAATAGCAATAAAATATATAATCGAGAATAAAAGTGAAACAATGCCCGGAGCAATCAATCTAATAAACGAACGCTTAAAATCATATCTTGCCGAATGCTTATCAACAGAAGATTTTGGAGATGTCATAATTCTTGTCCTCCATTTCATTCAAAAATACCTCTTCAAGAGAAAGAGTAACGCTGTCCATATGAACAGGACAAAGGCAAGCAAGCGCTCCGTTGTCAAAGCTTGACGGCACAATAATTGTTGCAAGTTTATTATCAATAGTAATACCCTTATTTTCAATCCCGTCAAAAATTGATTTATCAATATCCCTATCAAAAATAAGGCGATATTTAACATAAGCCGAGCTTGCGTCATCAACAGAAACATTCATTGCAAGTTTTTTGCCATTGATGAGTGCAACATGGTCGCACAAATCGGCAATTTCCTGCAAATTATGACTGCTCATAATCATTGAACAGCCTGTTTCAGCCATATATTCAATAAAAATTTTCTTGCAAAGATTTCTTTTAAGCGGGTCAATTCCGTCAAAAACCTCGTCAAGAAGCATATATTTAGGCATTGTAGACATAGCCAAAACTACTTCAGCCTGCCTTTGCATACCCTTAGAAAAAGAGCCTATATTCTTTTTAGGGTCAAGACCCATAGCCTCTGTCATATTTTTAAACACTTTTGAATTAAAATTAGGAAAATAGCCTTTATAAATTTTTCCCATTTTTTGAAGGCTTGCACCCTTTACAAAGTAAACTTCATCGGGCACATAAAGAAGAGAAGAGCGCACTTTGCCGTTATCATAAACATTTTGCGAGTCAAAAAGCACCTCGCCGCTTTCCGGCTTAAGTATTCCCGCCGCCGTTTTTAAAAGTGTGGTTTTGCCTGCGCCGTTATAGCCGACAAGACCGTAAATCGACGATTCCTCAACTTTAAAGCTTATATCCTCAACGGCAACATAATTGCCGTATTTTTTAGTCACATTTTTAATTTCAATCATTGCCGTTATCCTCCGAGTATATTTCATCGATTAGAGAGACAACCTCATTCTTGCTGACGCCTTTAGCTTTGCAGGAGGACAAAACAAGCTTTGCATCCTCAAGTGCGGAAGCTTTGATTTTTGCATTTCCTATCGGGTTTTCACTTACAAACATTCCCCTGCCCTGAGCCGAATATGTAATTCCGTCATGCTCAAGTTCACCGAACGCACGCTTAATCGTATTAACATTAATATTAAGTTCATTTGATAAATTCCTTATCGACGGCAACTTATCGCCCGGCTTATAAACACCTGTATTAATCAGCATTATTACCTGCTCTTTTATCTGCTCATATATCGGCACACGGGAATGATAATCTATAAAAAGCACGTTTGCCCCTCCTTTTTTTCAAAATAGCTGCATCATACAACTGTGATATCCAAGATATCACAGTTGAACTATATCACAGTTTTCACCGCTTGTCAATAGAATTTTTCAAAAAAAATCAAGCACATTGAGAAAAACTCAACGTGCTTAATAAAAATAAATATATAATTTTAAAATGTTCTTTCAATAACCGTGAATTTTGTGCAGATATCAACAAGCCTTTCGCCGTCAATTTCACAGTTCATAAGTTCTTCTATTGTATTTACTATAACTTCCGTGTCATCTGTCACATTGAAAAACCACCAGCGTTTTCCGTCCATAGAACATATTTCGTACGATTTGTCTTTCCATTCAAAAACAATTTCTGAATGACGCTCTACGGAATCGTAAAATTCTTCCTTGCTTTTGTAATCTCCGTCATAATCATTATTCACATATTCATTATTCATTTTGCTTATAACTATTGTCCTCCCCATTTTAGTACATCAAATCAGTTATGCTTTCCCAAATGTTTGACAATAACATATCATCAATTTTTGCATTACTCATAAATTCATCAACAGTATTGAAATATTTTGGCTCCTTATAATATTCGCAAAATGATATTAAATTTTTATTGGTTTTAGTAATTGAATATGATTTTCCTTTATAAGAAAACTCGATATCATACCCAATTTCAATTAACTTCTTTAATTCATTATAGTTAGTCATCTGTTTTACTCCTTATTGGGTTATCAGGATCGCTCCAATCCCAAAAATGCTCATGTGGCACTTTAGGATGATCTTTTGGATTTCCATGATCAGTATAGTCTATATCTTTTTTTGCACGACCTTTTTTATCATAATAACGATCCCTTATCTTTTTTCCATTTCGATAAAGTGTCATTACCGAATTCGGCTTTGCTTTCGTTGGCAAACGAATATGCTCAGGATTTCCCGAACTTTGTCCGCTCGCAGAGCCTCCGCCTTTTCTATATGTATTATCAACATAACCATAAAAGGTTTTGATATACAAACTGCTGTTTGATTTTTGCAAATTATTCGTTTTAGCATAATCAACTTCGATTATATCACCCTTCATTTCATCAAAGGGCTTGCCATAGCAAATAATTTTACTCGGCTTAATTCTGCTTAACATTATCATAACCGATTAGGTTTACATCTTCAAGACTGATTTCTTGTTTTTTTGCACTATCTGTTTTGTATACGCAAAAAGTGAATAATTTAAAAATAAGGATATCATTTGGGGCAAACCGCATGATATCCTTATTTAATATCAATATCCTAAATTTTCATTAACGATAATGAGCTTAATTCTGTTTTTATGGCGCTGCTTTGCGGAAACGACATAATTACAGCAAATCCTGTTATCGCCGCCGCAGCCGTCGCAAAGGTACGGATTTTCCTTAGAAAGAGAGATACATTTACCTGTTTTATTACAAGGGGTTTTGACGTCAAGGCGCTGAGTGTTCATAGGAGCGCAAACGGTTTTAACCCTATAAATCGCCTCGTCAATATCCTTAACAATTTTATTTACACCGACAATCATAATAACCTGACGTGGACCGTAAACAATGCAGGCAACACGGTTTGAATTACCGTCAACATTATAAAGCTCGCCGTTTTCCGTAACTGCATTAGATGAAGTAAAAAATGTGTCGCAGCCGAATGTCTTAATATATGACTGCCTAAGCTTTTCACCCTGCAAGCCCGTGCGGTCGATAAAATCATAATCGCCGTTTTGCATAAGTGCCTTAACTCCCGTTTCATCAAGAGTGACAGAGCCGCCGCACGAAACACTTTCGCCGTTATTAATTAACGTTTTTACAAGAGGGACAACCTCATCTTTATTTTCGACGAAATAAGGCTTTATTCCGTTTTTCTCAAGATTTTGCATAGTTTTTTGAATATCCATAATTTATTACTCCTTTTCAATTAAGCCGTAATTTATCTTAGTCATAAGTATTCTTGTGACTGAATCTTCAATTTGAGAAAGCTTAATTCTGCCGTCTTTGACAGCTTTAACAATTGCACGAAGCTGAACGCCTACATCGGTTGCGCAGAGCATATCGTTACCTGCCATAACCGCCCTTACAGCGACCTCACCTTTATCGCCGCCGACATAATCACGAACGCCGCTCATACCAAGACCGTCGCAAAGAATTATGCCGTCATAGCCCATATCCTTACGAATATAATTATGTAGCTTTTTGGAAAGAGAGGCAGGAACACCCTTGTCATAATCGTCAATCACGTTATGGCTCACCATTAAAAACGGCACACCTGCATCAATACCCGCCTTAAAAGGCTTTAAGTCCCTTTCTTCAAAGCTTTCCCAGCTTCTATTATCAACACTCATACCCGTATGAGTATTTGTATTATTACCATAGCCCGGAAAATGCTTAACACAGCTTAAAAAATTATTTTCATTCATAGTGCTGACTGTTTTTGATACATATTCGCTCACGCTGTCAGCATCAGTTGAAAAAGCACGGGAATAAATATAGTCGCTCCTTGAATAAGGCACATCGGCAACAGGGGCTAAAACAGTGTTGATACCAAGGTCAAGCATAAACTCGCTTTTATCCTCAGCGTCATCAACAACCGCCTGCCAGCCGCCTTTTTGATAATTTGTAATTCCCGAATGAAACGGCTCACTTCGATATTGGCTATACTGCGAAACACGATTAACTCCGCCGCCCTCCTCGTCAACTGCCATAAATGCCGGAATTTTAGCCGCAGACTGATAATCGTTTATATCACTTCTTGTTTTGGCAGGAGTGGAATTTTCAAAATTGCGGGAGAAAAGAATATATCCTCCGAACTGCCACCTTGCCATCATTCTTGTGGGGTCCTCCTCTTTAGGAATATAGTAGAGAAGCATTTGACCTACCTTTTCATAAAGAGTCATATTTTTAATCATTTCCCTCGCCTGCGCCTCGACAGGGTCGGAATATGTTTTTTCCGCTTTTGTTGTACTCTCGCTGACAGTTTGAGCAGTTGAAGCGGTTTTTTCATTTCCCGTTTTCGCATTGTTAACAAGCGTCACGTCAAACACAATTGCACCTATCAAAACAATTGCCAAAATCAGAATGATTATTTTAACAGATTTTTTCATTTGTCATACTTCCCAATATTTTCTATCAAGAGCACGAAACTGAAGTGCCTCGGCGATATGCTCAAGCTTGATTTCCTCGCTGTCTGCCAAATCGGCAATAGTCCTTGCAAGGCGCAAAACCTTATCGTAAGCACGTGCGCTCATTGAAAAATTATCAAAGCTTTCATGCAAAAGTTCGTCAGCCTCCTCACTTAACACGCAACATTCCTTAGTCATTTTAGGAGTCATTTTTGCATTGCAGGTAATTCCCGTTCCCGCAAATCGCTTTTGCTGAACAGCCCTCGCTTTATCAACACGCTTTTTGATATCACTGCTCTTTTCGCCCTCGTTGTTATCCGAAAGTTCATTATATTCAACCGGCGCAACTTCAACATGAATATCAATCCTGTCAAGAAGCGGACCGGAAACCTTGTCCTGATATCTCTTTTTAGCGGCAGGAGAGCAAGTACACTGCCTTGTGGGGTGGCCGAAATAGCCGCACGGACACGGATTCATTGCTGCAACAAGCATTATACTTGACGGATAAGTAAAAGTGCCTGCTGCCCTTGCAACAGTAACCACTCCGTCCTCAAGAGGTTGACGAAGCGACTCTTTCGCCCTTCTGTCAAACTCCGGAAATTCGTCCATAAACATAACGCCGTTATGAGCAAGGCTTATTTCCCCCGGTTTTGGGTTTGCACCGCCGCCCGTAAGCGCTTGGGCAGACACGGTATGATGCGGAGAACGAAAAGGTCTTTTTGTTACAAGCGACTTGCCCGACGGAATTTTGCCCGCAATTGAATAAACCTTTGACGTTTCAAGCCTTTCCTCAAAAGTCATATCCGGCAAAATGGTGGGAAGTCTTTTTGCAAGCATAGATTTGCCTGAACCGGGAGGGCCGATAAGCAGGCAATTATGACCGCCTGCCGCTGCAATCTCAAGCGCTCTTTTGGCTTGGTCCTGACCCTTAACGTCGCTGAAATCAACATTGTATTTAGTTTCTTCTTCGGCGTCAAAATCATATTTAACGCTTTCAATAACCTTTTCACCTTTAATATGAGCGAGAACGTCCATAACATTTTTAGCAGGCAAAACGTCTACCCCGTCAACAACGCTTCCCTCACACGCATTTTGAAAAGGCACAAAAACTTTTTTAATATTATATTCCTTTGCAGCCATAATCATAGGCAAAATACCGCTTGCTTTGCGAATTTCACCGTCAAGAGAAAGTTCACCCAAAAATGCATAATCGTCAATATTTTCTTTAATTTGCTCGCTTGATTTCAGTATAGCGATAAACACGGGCAAATCGAAAATCGCACCCTCTTTTTTAATATCGGCAGGCGCAATATTAACGGTTATTCTTGAAACGGGAAAATTAAGTTTGCAATTTTTAATTGACGACCTTACTCTTTCCCTGCTTTCCTTAACGGCGGTATCGGGCAAGCCGACAACGTCAAAGCGTGGAAGCCCACCGCTGATATCACATTCAACAGTAACATTGAACGCTTCGATACCCGATATGCCTAAGCTTTTGACTTTTGAATACATTTTTCATCACCATTTGTAATTATAACATTTAATAAGATTATTGACAATATATTTTATAAAGGTTAAAATATAAATATAAATTATATAAGGGCGTGTTTTTAATGGAAAACAAAAATATAAATAGGATTTATGACCTTTGGCTTGAAAAGGCAACTGCTGACCCTGATTTAAAAAAAGAATTGCTTTCAATTAAGGGCAAGGACGAAGAAATTTTAGACAGATTTTATCGCAGTCTTGAATTTGGAACTGCAGGACTACGAGGCGTTATCGGCGCAGGCACTAACAGAATGAATTATTACACCGTCGGCAGAGCGACGCAGGGACTTGCTGATTTTCTTAACAAGCATTTTGAAAATCCGTCAATCGCTATCGGCTACGATTCACGTATCAAATCGGATTATTTTTCGATTGAAGCGGCAAAAACTCTTGCCGCAAATGGCATTAAGGTTTATCTTTACGAAGAGCTTGAACCTACGCCTTGCCTTTCATTTGCAATTAGGCATTTTAAAACCTCAAGCGGTATTATTCTCACTGCTTCTCACAACCCGGCAAAATATAACGGCTACAAATGCTACAATGAAAACGGATATCAAATGACCGACGAGAAAGCAAGCGAAACCTATGATTTTATCCAAAAGGTTGACTACTTCACGGGCATTAAAACTATGGACTTTGATGAGGCTAAGCAAAAAGGTCTTATTGAATATATGGGTCAGGATGTTATTGATTTATTCCTTGACGAGGTAATCAAGCAATGCGTTAATTTCGGAATTTGCGAAAAAGCCGACCTCAATGTTATTTACACACCGTTAAACGGCACGGGCAACAAGCCGGTAAGAAAAATTCTTGACAGAATAGGAGTTAAAAAGGTTACTGTTGTTTCTGAGCAGGAAAATCCCGACGGCAACTTCCCGACCTGCCCATTCCCTAATCCGGAAATTAAGCAAGCGTTTGAATGTGCGCTCAAGCTTGCAGAAAGCGTTAAGCCTGATTTACTCCTTGCAACAGACCCCGATTGCGACAGAGTAGGCATTGCAGTCAACAACGGCAAGGGCGATTTTCAGCTTATGACAGGTAACGAAGTCGGCGCAATGCTTCTCAATTACCTTTTATCGCAGAAAAAGGCACAAGGTACTCTTTCCGAAAGTTCAATTGCAGTTAAGTCCTTTGTATCAACTGACCTTGCAGAAGTTATTGCAAAAAAATATAACTGCACATTTAAAAATCTTCTCACAGGCTTTAAATATATCGGTGAGCTTATTACCGAGCTTGAAAAACAGGGCAAGGCAAGCGATTTTGTAATGGGCTTTGAGGAGTCCTACGGCTATCTTGCAGGCACTCACGCAAGGGATAAGGACGCTGTAGTTGCTTCTATGCTCATCTGCGAAATGGCAGCATACTATAAATCTCAGGGCAAAACTCTTATTGACGTTATGAACGGTCTTTATGACGAGTTTGGCTACTATTGCAATACCGTTCAAAGCTACACCTTTGAGGGTGCGGCAGGAATGGAAAAAATGGCGGCTATTATGGACGGCTTAAGAGATAACAAGCCTTCATCATTTGCAGGATATGAGGTCACTAAAATTGACGATTACAAAACCTCGAAATCAACAATTGTCAAAACAGGAGAGGAAAGTGAAATCACTCTTCCTAAATCAAACGTTCTTGCATACACGCTTACAAACGGTAACAAGGTAATCGTTCGTCCGTCAGGCACAGAGCCTAAAATTAAGGCATACATTACCGCTATCGGCCAAAGTGAGGAAAATGCAAAAGAAATTGCTCAAAGGCTTCTTAATGATGCAAACGAGCTTATGAAATAAGGAGATATAAACAATGCAACAAAAATGGGTTAAGGTAACCGCAGTAATTCTTGCGGCTCTTATGGCTGTCAGCGGCCTCGGCGTAGGCCTCGCAGCGCTGATTAAATAATTTTTTACAGTAAGGCGAGTGATGGAGGATGTCATTTTATGTACGAAAAAATGAATAAGCTTGTAAGAGATAATATACCTAACATAATAGAGCAAAAAGGAGATAAACCGGATTTTGTAATTCTTGATTCCTTTGATTACTATAATGAATTAAAGAAAAAGCTTTCGGAAGAATTAACTGAATTTAATGAATCCGATGATATCTTGGAATTATGCGACCTTGTTGAGGTAATAAGCGCTATTTTAGATTATAGGAACATTAACGGCAAAGAATTTGAAGAAATGCGTTCTAAGAAAAACAAAACCAACGGCAAGTTTAAGGACAAAATATTTCTTAACGGTGTTTATCGTTTGTCATAGCTATACAAAATATTAATTATAAGGATTTCGCTTTTATTAAGTTGTATATTAATAATTCTGTCAAGTTAATTTTTAATCGGTACAAAATAACAAAAAATGGCTGTTCAAATGAACAGCCATTTTTTATCTTAATTCGTTTTTCCACACATCACAAAGCCTATCAAGTGACCATTGCGCATTGGCAGGGCTTGTTGACGGCAGGCAGGTGGCTTTAATATTAAATTTAGGCTCAATATATTTTTTATAAAGCGAATCCGCCTTTTTGCCGTTAGTGATAATTTTTTCAATACTTGCCGTTTTGAGAATTTTTGAAATGTCGTTAGGCACAACATTTTTTATTGACGAATCGGATGAGCCGACGATATCGCACGAATGAATAACGTCCCATAGGGCAATGCCGTTTGAAAGAAGAAGCGCTTTCTTTTCTTCTATATTTTGCGGAGTGGGAGTATCAAAGGCATTTGCTATCACTTTCCAAAATCTGTTTTGAGGGTGGCCGTAGAAAAAGCCCTCCTCTCTTGACTTAACACTCGGAAAAGAGCCTAAAACAAGAATTTTTGAATTTTCGTCGAAAACCGGAGCAATGGTATGAAGCGTCATCAGCTTTTCTCCCCACCAAGCTCGGCAGTAAGCTCCAAAATAAGATTTGAAACATAACTGCTTGAAAATTCATCGGAGTAAACATACAAGCCTTCAACAAGAAAACGTTTCAAATTAATAAAATCCTTAAATATGTTTTCATCATTGATTGAACAAAGCCATTCGCCCATAAAGCTTTCCTCGTTTTCCTTATTACCCTGCCTGATGCCGCAGACAGTAACAACACCGATTTTTTCAACCTGCACGTCATAGGAATTATAATCAAATTTAGTAGGATTTAAAATATACGTGTCATATTTGCCGTGCTTTTCGATATTATCTTTAATGCATTTAAGAAGCTTAACTCTGCTATTGATATCAATCGGCTTAAGATATGTTCTCGGAATTTCATAAATAATTCCGTCCTTAACAAATCTGTTAAGTGACTCAACAGTCAAGAAATTTGAAAACTTGGAATAATCAAGATTATAGTGGTTTAAAACAGCCTGAATTAAAAGTTCCCTATTAGGCAAATTTTCAGAAGCATTATCGGAAAGAACATCATAATCAAGGCACGGGGTAACACAAAAATCGGGTGTAAACGAAAGCTCAGAGGTACTGTCGTGCATAGTCGTAAGCGTTCTCATAAGCTCAACGGCATTTGAAAAAGAAACAATTACTTTTTCGCCCTTTTCATAAAGGCTCATAAACTTTCCTGTATAAACCTTAATAATATTTTCGTCATCAATGAACACTCCGTTATTAAATTCGGGGTCAAACATCATCATTGCTTTGTCGGTCAAAATGAAATAAGGAAGAAAATCATTATCTTCTATCGATTTAATTTCAACATTTTTAATAATCGAAAAACCTGTGTACCCAAGCTCGGCAAAATCGCAAACGGTAAAATATGTATTAAGATTATGATTTGATGTACCGCCGTCGGTCATAAAAATATGCTTATAATCTATATTTTTATACTTGTCCTCTTTCATAAAATGATAAAGAACGTCAACTGCTTGTTCACTTTCCGCCGTAATATTGGTATAAATAAACGATATTTCCTCTCTTTTTGCAAGAATTTTAAAAAGAGCCGAGAGCAAATTTTCTTTTCCGATATATATTTGTCTGTCATCATCAAAATCAATCGGAATAAAACATTCAGTTCTTCTGACCTTTCTTGAAAGGCGCTCAAGCATATATTCAATTCTCTCAATTTGCTCAGGCGTATAATCCTTGAGCCTGTAAAGCGAAGTCAAATTCTCATTTTGAACTTCGCTCAAAATATTAGATTCAATAATATTTTTAAACTTCGCCTCGCTAAGTTCCTTTCTGCCTGAAAGAACGTTACTCAACCATGCTCTGTCTATATTGCATTTATTTGCAAATTCATTAATTGAATATCCGTTTTTCTTTATATATTCACGCAAAGTTTCCCTAAAACTTACCACAATACCCCTCCAAACAAATGTGCATTACGCATTATAATTATACTCCTAAATCGAACTATTTTCAAGACAATATATTATTAATCATACACAAGTCTAAATAAACTGTTTTTCAACAATTTCATTGCCACCTTATCGCTTGAACAAGGAATGGACATTAAAACCGTATCGCACATGTTAGGTCAGACAGACGCAGGTTTTACAATGAACACCTATGTGCATGTAACGGATTCCATGCAAGAAAATGTTGCAAACACAATGGGAAATTTACTCGGCGGAAATGTGGCAAATTCATAAATGGTCAATAGATGGTCTTGGGCGAAAAATCAAATAAACGAACAAAATCTCACTTTGTAAAAAAGAGTGAGATTTTTTGTTCTAATCTAATTCCATTTCATAATAATCAACATCAATAATTGTTCCGTCTGGATAGGTTAATTGCCCTGATTTTATCAGTGTATTAAACCCAAAATACCGATAAATTTGCAAGTTCTTTATTTCTTTTGGTTCAACGCCTAAAGTGCACTTTGTGTAACCTTTGTTTTTTAAGTCCTCAATTACAAATTTGAAAAGCTTTGAAAAATATCCTTTGCCTTGATGTTTTTTATCTGTACTGAAATTACACAGATATACAGTTTGAGTTCCAACAAGACCGTCACTGTTTTGAATAATATCTTCATCAAACATTGCAGTCGCTTGACAAATGATTTTGTCATTTAATTTACCGTAATATATAACAGCCTGACCGTTTTTTATATTTTCAACTGCATTATTTTTCACCAACTCTAAAGCCGATTTTTTTTGTTTCCGCTTTTGTTTTCTTATTTCATAATTCCATTTTGTTATCACTTCATCAATAGAAGCGATTTTACATATATACTCTTTCATCTTACTCCTCAAAACAAATTGATAATTATATACTTATAATATCATAAGTTATCCTAATTATCAAAGTGATTTTAAAAACCGAAGATTAATTCCTTAATATTAAAAAATTATCTTCAATATTAAAAAATTATATGTTATAATAGATAGAGCAAATTAAAGACATTAGATTGGTGATCAAATGAACATTAATACAACAACCGAGTATATAAATATAAATAATTTTCGTCAAAACATTATGACGATAAGCTCAGATGACAGCAATCCTGTTTTACTTATTGTTCATGGCGGAGCAGGTTCTCCGGACAGACCGTTAGTAAAGAAATACAATAGTGAACTTGCTGAATATTATACCGTTGTGTGTTGGGACCAAAGAGGCAGTGGTTTAAGCTACACAAAAGAAGATTTAACAATAGATATTATATTGAATGACTTGAAAAGTGTTGTTGAATTTCTAAGAAACAGATATAATCAAGATAAAATCTATATTGCCGGACATTCTTGGGGAGCCTATCTTGGTTTGCGTTTTTCGTTTATGCACCCCGAATATATAAAATATTATATAGGAACGGGTCAGGGTATTTCTTCATTTGCAGATGAAATTTATAAATATAATTTCGTCAAAGAGCAAGCCGAGTTGAGAAATGACACCGAAGTTATTAAAAAGTTAGTCCATTTTGGCGAACCAATAAAATATACATATAGTCACGATGATAAAAAAGCAAAGCAGTACATAGGCAAAATGATTCATAAATACGGCGGATATATCAGCGATAAAAATGAATTTAACACTAACAAATATTTGAATTGCTATATCAAATGCTATAAATTCAATATTATTAAAGTAATAAAAGGCATGTTAAAATCGTCTAAAACTCTAAATATAGAAATGAACGAAAAAGACAGTATTTCCCGCATTACCGAACTAACTGTACCGGTTCTTTTAATTTCCGGCGAGGACGATATGATTTGTCCGGTGCAAGCCACACAAAATTGGTTTGATAATTTAAAAGCACCGCATAAAGAATTTATAAAAATAAAAAATGCTGCTCATATGGTAAATTTTGAACAGCCAAATGAATGGAATAAGCTATTATTAAATTTAATCTAATAAAAAAGACAGAGAAGAAAAATCTTCTCTGTCTTTTTTTGGAGCTGATAGTCGGACTCGAACCGACGGCCTGCGCATTACGAAACAGATGAAAAAATATAAAATACACATAAACTAACGAAAAACAGCCATTTCTTTTATACATTGAAATGACTGCTTTTTAATTTAGCGCTGTGTTTTTATCCCGCTTTCCGTTTGTAAGTGGTCAATAAATGGTCAAAGAATCATTAAATACAAACCATACTTTATTTGTCATAAAAGACTCTATATATTCCTCGATTGCTATTATTTTTTCATAACATCTCTTCCTGATTTTTATGCTCTAACGGTGAATCTTGCAAGCTTCAAATCTTCGAATGCAATTTGAAGCGATTCGACGGCAACATCAACATCCTCTTTGGAAAGCCTGTCCCCGAACTCCTTTAAATTTTGAAAAAACTCATCAAATATTTTCTTTGCGTTACTGCTGCTCATATTGTCACCACCTTAACGAGAGTATATAAAAGCGGATGAGATAAAATTCTCCCACCCGCATTTACTGTAAATCTTATACATTTTTGCAGTTATCATTATTTCAATAATAGCCAAACCGCTTTATGCCACGCATTTTGTGATTGTTACGCTGTTCTTGATCGACTGAATGTCAGAATAGAGGAAGGTTTTCTTTTCTGCAAGTGCTTCGGCAGTTTTTTCAAGAAATTCTTTATTTTGAATAAGAACATTTCTTGTTTGCAAAATATATCTCTCAAGTTCTGCGTGAACGACCGCTTCGATTGATTCTTCTCGTTGGTTATCACTTGAATAACGAGCATATATTACTGCGTTCATATATATCACCTCAAGTGTATATAAACATAATAAAAAGCAATTAGCAAGTGTTTGTTTTGCATTTGATTTTATAGTCCTAAAAACAGTACAAATAGCAAAAAGGACTGCTACAAAAAAATGTACCAGTCCTACAGTAAAATATGTCAACAAACAATATAAAACACTTGCGTAACAATTTATATCTTGTATGTACAAACGAGTTATTTAATAATATCTAACAAATGTTTTGCAATTGCATTTGCCAGTATTGGTGGAACAGCATTTCCAACCTGTTGATATTGTTTATCTTTTGATCCACAAAATCTAAAAGAATCTGGGAAAGTTTGTAATCTCGCCGCTTCTCTAATACTTAAAGCTCTATCTAAAACAGGATGAACCCACATAGATTTTCTAACATTTATCACTGTTCCTGATGGCTCATCATAATTCAATCGTAAATAAACTGTGTTCTGTGTTCTTGATGGATCAGTATATGTGGTTTTAAGTTTCTTGTCTAAAGTATGAAAATTCTGTCCTTGTTCCAACGCTTTAAATCGTTCCATGGCGATGGGCGTTGTTTTAGTAATTATATGATTATATAAAACTTCGCTGTTTCTTAATTTTTTCGCTAATGGGTTTAAGTCGTCCTTCGTTTCAAGCTCTGCACCTTTATCTTCTTCAACAGAAAAAACAGGATCAACATCTTGAATATCTTCAATTGCATCACGTACAGTTCGAAATTGTGCTTCCTTTATTTTTCCTGCCGGCATTTCAAAATGGTCTGAAACATCTTTTTTTACACCAATAACGATAAATCTTTTTCTTTTTTGTGGTGCTCCAAATTCCGTTGCACAAAGAACATCGCTATTTATTGTATAGTTGTTTTCATCCGAACCAAGAATTGCCTTAACATAATCATACACTGCAAAAGACTTAATCTTTGCAACTATGCCATTATCGCAATTATACTCCTCAACAACTATATTGTTATCAAAAATTTCCTTTGCTTTACTTAACATTCTTTGAATCATTATAGCTTTTTCTAAATGCTTAATCATTTCAGAAAGTTTTATTGAACCACTGTAATAATCCAATATACTGTTAAAAGCGTTGTTGCTTACAACAGAAATATAATCTTTTGAATTTATTTCTATTCCATTAAGTAAAGAAATAAGCTGCTTTTCCCTATCTTTAAGTAACTTTTGTAGTTTCTTATTGTTTTTAGACGTCTTATAAATAACATTGATTGAATAATATATTTTTTCATCCCAAAGGTGCTGAATAATATCATCTAAACTTTTAACTATATCAATTGCTTCATCAAAATAGTAAGTTTTATCCAATAATTCAATTTCCGAAACATCAAAAGGAATATTATATTTTTCTATTTTCTTTTCATCATCTTTGTCCATATAAAATCTATGGACATCAGATTTTAGCATACTAACATTTTCCATAACGAATGCAATAGGCTGCAATTCAATAACAGCACGCATATATTCCTTTACGAGCATATTATTCATGCTTATAGCATGATTCTTTTGCCTATTAGCATTTGAAAAACCTTGGCATGGAGGTCCACCTATAACAACATCAAATTTTCCGAATTTCTCTTGGATTTTGCTGTAATCAGCAGCACAAACATCTCCATAAACCACTGTGCCCTTATGGTTTTGTTTATATGTTTCCTGCATGTTGGGGTTGTTTTCAAAAGCAACCTTTATGTCAAATTTTTTTGTTTGCATAAAGCCAAGACTTAAACCTCCTGCTCCAGCGAACAAGTCAATTGTATTATACTTTGCCATTCTATCACCACGCTATTTATTATAGCACATTTATTTTCCTTTTGCAGCATAACATAAATAAAAAAATAAGTCCAGACTTTTTTACAATCTGGACTCAATTTTTAGTATTTAAAGCCATTTAATTTGACTTCTTCTATATGTTTCAGCAATTGCTTACACTGTACTGGGTTAGGTAAACGATTTGGTATCATCATTGCTTGCTTCAATGCAACTATTATACTTGGAGCTCCCAACTTATTTGTAATTGTAAATCCATATACTGATTTCCAAAATTCGCTTCCATATTCAATAACAGCAGCTTGAGCTTCCATATCAGACACAATACCTTGATCTTGTTTTGCCTCTTTCTTGCTACGAATAGTATCTTCTTTGTCGATCAGCATATTTTCTATTGTTGGGGTCAGCTCAATATTGCATTTTTTCTTGACGCTTTCCCAACAAGCATCTCTTTTACACCATTGAGTGACATTAGCTGTTAGCCTATCATCATCAGTAATGCAATCATAAACATACTCTGTAATTAATTCTAACTGGTCATCGATGAAATCCCAATCAGAATCCGGCTTTGGTTGTCTATTCCATATTAGAGATAAATCCAACTCGGAATCCTTGTATTGCTGTTTGATTAGCCTATGAAATAATGCTAAAGAATATGTAACAATATTTGCACGATAGCCCTGCTCGTACCAAGGTTGACGAGGAACTAACCATTCTGTATGTTTAAACAATAGTGTTAATGCAACAATGTCTTTATAGTATTTTTCGTTAAACTCAGCATCATTTTTATCCCATGCGTCATTTATTACATCCGCAAATTTAATAAAGTTAGTCTGTGCGCCCTTACTTACCATTTGAGGATTTCCGTCCCAAGTGTTTTTGATTTTTGCCAAATCCGTTTTGGTAATAACTTGCTTTTTAGGGTGTTGAGCTACAAATTTATTCTTTTCAGCTTTTGTCATATGCATTTGAGATTGAACATATTGACCTCTTGCTCTTTCATAGAACCATTTGGTTTCATGTTGTGCACCACCAGTTGCAGGTGCATATAAACGATTAGCAATTTGTTCCATTCTGACATGAAATGGATGTGTTGAGAAGAAATCGGCTTCGCTAACCTTGTTTTGGCTGTTAGATGATCTTGAAATGTTTCTAATTAATTCATTAGCTCTTTCAATGTTTGAATCAACTTCTGTTAGCTTCATTTGAACATACACATTGCTTAAATCAGCTTTATCTTTAAAACGAGCATTAGATAGCGAAGCAGTTGTTTGTCCACCATTTACAATTTGAAAGTCCTTTGCATAAGTTATGAACCTGCCCTCTGGAGTAGTTTCAATTACCAAGTCCATAGCTGTTGCAGAAACACCATTATTGAATGCAAAGAATTTTTCAGGCTCTGATAGTATAGTTCCTCTGATCTTTTTATTTACAGCAACTTTAGTTGATAAAAACGATCTAACATTTCCTTCAAGTAATTGACTGCCATAAGTGTCATAAACATCAGCTAACACAGCTCCCGGAATAATACATAAATAACTCTTGTAATCCTCGTTATTTGCAGCACTTGCTTCAAGACATGGTATTCCCATCTCTGTATATCCCTTGAAATCGATTTCTACAGCTTGTCTGCCTAAATCTGAACAACAAACTCTAAATAATCTTTCAATATCCCAAACTTGATATTCTGTTGGTATTCCCTCAATATCATCAGCTACAATATCCTTTATTCTGTCACTAGTGAACCCATCTGTGATATAAAACAATCTAAATTTTCTTATATTTTGCTTGTGAAATTCCAGCTGTTCTATTAGATCAGCCGCAGGTGTGCTTTCTTCAATATTTCGCTTAAACATTGGATATCCATAAACTTCACAAATAAATCCAGATAATTTGCCTAATTCTGTTTTAACAAAGGATTGTATGATTCTTTCTCTGTTTTCATTACCAGTATAATCGGCAATAAACAAATTCATAGTATAGTCAATTTCATCAAGACAATATCCATCGACTCTAAGATTTTTATTATGTCGTCCTGTTCCCATAAAAAAAGATGGTGTAAAATCAGGAATAACTTCAGAGTTTATTAGATATTCTGTCATAATGCTTACAAATGCAGCCGTTGACCCTTCGCCAGCTACCACAGCTGTTGATTTGACTTCTTCTAAAAAGTCCTTTTGAAATTCTAATGCATCCATTTATTTCTCCTCAATTCTATAGTTGTTAATGCTTGATAAGCTAATCGAATAACCAGCTGAAATAATTCCATTAGGAATATTTTTTTTGGTTAAACGAGGGAATTCATCCCTAACGGCATAACAACTACTTCCGACTAATTTAAAATGAATCGTTTTATACTTTTCAACATTTTTGATGTCAAAACCAACTTTTGAAGTTTTGCATATTAACGAGTCAATATATTGTGAGTCTGTTAACTTTGCAAAAACTCTTTCAAAAATATCGCCAAGAGTAATAGTAGATTTATTTGGCGAATCCACTTTGTCCATAAAATAAACTACAAGCCTTCCAAAATCATCTCGATCCAATTGTTCCAATGAAGAAATATTTATTGAATCAGAGCTAATAGTGGTTGTTTTAACTTCTGTCCATGAATCATCTAACAAAAAATCTTGATCACTTCCATCTGGTCCGACCCATGATTCAAATGCATGTTTTACTCCGTTTTGATCAATTAAATACTCTAAATACAATAATTCACCAATAAGTCCTTTTTGAGCATTTGCCGACATTAAACCATTTGGCAATTTTTGCAATAACTTTTGCCAATTGTTAAATCTATCAATCAAATCCTTAATAGGATTATCGCTCTGTTTAGTATATGTAATTAAATCCCAACATAAATTTGAAAAGATATCTTCTAAAGATTCATAACGCAATAGAAATAATAAAGATTTTGTGTTGCCAGTTATAACATTCTTAGCAGTTATCGCTTTAGAAGAAACAATATCATCAACTTTTCCAGAATTCATAACAATAAAACAACGCTGTCCATTATCGTATCCTAAATGAAATTCAATAGGATGTTCGCTATCAGCAAGCAAAAAACCACCAACAGTAGTTGACGCATCTTGCCAAATTTTATTTAATTGGCTAATTGTTAAATTCATCATCGTCATCATCCTCTAATGCAATATCATCAACCCAATTTTCCAATTCCCTAACATTCACTACATAATTAGCAGTTCTTTCAATTCCATCATCAGGGAATCCTAATCCTAACGCAAACATTATAATTGGCATATCGTCATCATCTTTTTTAGTACTATTCTCGAGTATATGTAATAAAAGGAGAGGATTTCGATCCTTAATCAAATAGGTCTTATCATTGCATTTTTTATTATTTTTTTTGCGAATATATTGAATTGTATCCTTTGGTAATCCAATCTTTGAACAGCCACCCGTACCAACTCTAACGTGATGGCCATTAATTCTAATCATATTTTTGTAGTTCAAATCTTTTTCCATTCGGCGCATTTCAGGATTAACATGAATAGTATCATCAAAAGTTTCAACGCCAACTGTGCTATCAGATGAACCATTTGGAATAGCAACATCCCATTTGTCAAGATTTGAATCTAAAATATAATCAGCTAATGCAATAGGTTGGAAGTTCAAATTCCAAGGATGAGTTTCAAATGCACGAACAATTTCGATTATCGCCTCTTTAGGAATATCTTTCCAAATAAAAGATTTAGTGTAAGAATCATATTTCCAATTTGCTGATGCTGAAATGGACTTTATAAAGTTCCTACATAACGCCTCATTGTTATCAATAGTTGCTTTATCACCTTTTAACCTTGGTGTTTCAAGCATTCTACCAGATACTGTGATAGGTCGCTTTACCATTGTTCCTGTTCGCATTTTGTTTCTTGCAGTAACTAACAGTGCGCCTGGTGCTTGCCTAACCTTTAAACCAAACTCTTTTGGTGTTAGGTTTTGCCTCTTCATTTTGTATAATTCTTGTTTAAGTTCATTAACTGCATCAATAATATATCCATACCAGTCAATAGCATCTTCTGCCATCCAAACCTTGAACAAATCCTCATAACCTGGTCTATAACCAAACCATCTACCCATCTGTAGCAAAGTATCGTACATCATGGTGTTTCGATAAAAATAACTAACCATTAAGCCTTCTAAAGTAAGACCTCTTGAAAGACTATTACCACCAACAGCAATAACCCTCATGCCGATATCCTTATAGTTATGATAATCTAATGCAGAAGCTCCGCTGCTTTGGTTGACAGATCTAACCTCTATTCGTCGTGTAGCCTTATACAAATACTTCTGAAGAAATTCTTCCCAATCAATGTCAATGACTTTATCTAAATTATACTTATTCCAAACATCGAAAAGCATTGAAATACTATTTATTTTCATGCTTTCTATTGCCGGCAATTGAGCGTAATTCTCTAAGTCTAACTTAATCCTATTTAGAAAACTTTCAATAATATCGGCTGTTTGATTTTGAACGAGTGTAAAACGACTTACATTTACCAACATTGATCTGTGTTCGGTATAATCTCTTCTGTAGTCCGAAATAGCAGATGACAATATAAAATATCGAATAGCTTCTTTCATTGAGGCTGGGATGTCTGTTAGCTCATATGCAATTTCTTTTTTGTGTTTAAAATAGAAAAAGCTATCTTGTTCCTCATTTTCAATCGGAATTAATGCATCGTTAAATTCGCCAAGATTTCTGTTGCCATCAGATTCATTGTCCCATTCGTCAGCGTTTCCGTTTCCAAATATTCTGTCCGCACCAATGTAATTTTCTGGTGTTGGCAAAACTGTAAGAAAATCCTTTGGAAAAAGGTCTCTAGCTGCTTCATCCGTTTCGTCTTCAGGATCAATGAAAATATTTGCAAATGGTGTTGCAGTAATACCAAGATATGACGCCTGCTTAAAACAGTTCAAAATATTTCTAATAGCAGCGTTAATCGCTGTTGGATCTTTTTCCTCGGAATTTGTGTTTACAGAAGCATTATCTGCCTCATCGTCTATTTACAATAGTGGTAAATCAATTAATCCATCTTCATGACTTGCATTGTTTTCTAATAACCATCTATACAAATTATTAAGAACACTTTTATTTTTCTTAACTACAAACAATGCTGTACCGTTCAGATTTGATAAACTCAAGCCAAGTTGCTTCAACGTTGTTTTGTTGAAATCTGTTGCAACCGATGTAAAGCAAGCAATTTGCCTCTCATTATCGCTCTGAATTTTACCAACGCCAACAGGATGATTTCTTATTTCGTTATCAGCCTTTCTGTCGAGAGTATATTTACTCTCTTTACCAACAAATTCAGCATCCAAACGTTCTTGAGTTTGAACTCTAAGGTTTTCCATCATTCCTGCAAGAACAATAATTACTTTATAATTGGCATCTGCCGCTTTATTACATATAGCTGTATATGTGGCAGTTTTTCCAGATTGAACATCACCTAACAATAAACCTCTTCTTTGGAATGGACGATCCTTATCGTTTGGATTTCCTAAATCGTCCATTACGTCATTGGTCGTTGTGTGCAATCTATTTACAACATCAGTCGACCAATGCTTTTTATCCTTGAGAAATTTTTTATATCTATTCCAGTAGAACCCGTCGTTTTCTTGAAGAAAATACCAAGTCTTATGTGTTGCATCATGACCCTTTAAAGACACAGCATAACCAATTGTATGAAGAATTGTTGAAGCTAAATATTTTTTTGCCTCAAGATATTCATCTTCTGTCATTGGGAATAATGCACGCATTCCCGCTCCATATGACTCTGTAATTTCATTTATTTGGTCCAATGAAGGTATTTCATCTCCAAATTTCGTGTCAATAATGCTTCTTACTGCATTAGTGAATAATTTCATATTTTCAGTCATTATAATTCGCCTCTTTCAACCATATCAACTAAGGTTTCATAGTGTTCTAAAAACATATCAACATTTTTTAGACCACTTAACATTAATTTCTTTTCTTCAACAGAACTATAATTTGCCAACAGCAATTTTGCATTTTCTATAGCCTCGTTAGCAGTAATTTCTGATTCATTAACTAACTTTTCATCATTTGTTAAATCAACATATAAGGAATTTAATGGTAGCATTAATCCAATCTGCTCAAGAAGCGTATCTAACTTTTTTCTTGACTCAGGAAATTCCTCAATAATGGATTCAACTAACGGATGATCTCTGTTAATTGTATAATACTTAGAACCTCTAATTTTCATTGGAGTCCATAAATGAACAACATCATCCTTGGTTTCTTTTTTGCCCCTATATGTCCAAGTTCTTTTGCTTCCAGCCGAAATTTTATCGATGATAATAGCTAAATTTTTCTTAACCTCGTCAGGAGGAATAGCAGTTGATTTTTTAATATCCAAAGTCCAAAGGTCATCTAATGAATTTGGAATATCAACTTGCACTCTGGCTAACTTTGAAAGGTCACCTTGTCTCATTAATCTAAACCATGTTTCCCAACAAATAAGTCGCTTATTTCTATAAACATAAAATCCTTGTGATTTTCTAAGACCTTCTTTTCCCCCTAATGCGTCTAACTCTTCTCTTGTTAAGTTAGATACATGAGGCAAGATATAAGGCGTAACCTTAACCTGTTGACCTCTAATAATTATAGATTCCTCTGCCATTAATTGATTGCTTTTTTTGATAAGGAAAGGATCTTTTGGTTCAACCTCATGTCCATTCATAACTATTTTAAGTTTATTTAATCCACTCTCTCCACTTAAATATCTATGAAAGACTAATGCAAGATGATTTCTTGTTAAATCCATCTTTACAGTTAGTGCTGTATGTATATCTCTCTCCCCAGCGGCAAACTTATCAAGATCCTGCCAAACGACCAAAGTGCCACTTCTAAGCTCGTCCAGTCTATCAAAATATGGAACATATCTGTAGTCATCTTCTTCAAGAACGATTAATGCCCAATTTTCTTTATCTTTAATATAATCAAGATCCCAACGACAGCCAGAAATAGTATCGTTTTTTTTAGAAATAACTGTTAGTTTTCTACATTGAGATAAAGATGCTGTTTTTAATCCTAAACCGTATCGTCCTAAATCATTTTCACTACGAGTGTCTAATGGGTTTTTACTTCCATATTGCATAGCATTTTCAAGTTCTGATATTGTCATACCATTACCATTATCCAATATGCAGATATACGGATCACTTGATGGAAAAAAATTCACTTCAACATTTGTTGCAAATGCAGCAATGCTGTTATCAATTACATCGGCAATTGCTGCTTCAACAGAATATCCAATGCTTCTTGTTGACTCCATTAGAATAGGAGCATATGGTGGCATATCAATTGTTCTCATAAATATTCTCCTTAATTTATAAAATTATAGTATCACAAAACAGCATAAAACTCAATTTTTTATTTATTATTACACTTTATAACAACTAACACATGTGGTCCAAGTCATAATACAGCCCTTTGCTATAAGCTTGATAGTTTGGTGTTTCAGCTTCAATTTCAGCAACTAGCTTATCGCCATCATATTCTCCTTGCTTGTATGCTTAAAGCTTTGGCTCATATTTGTTTAACCAATCAAAAAGCTCATCAAAGAAATCATACTTGTCCTGCTTACCACGAAGGCAATACATTTCAATTCTGTGTTTTTCCATATGATATTTCTTAAGCACTGGATCCTCTTCGATTTTATCATTGTGCTTATTCTTTGCTCCAATGCGTTTGCAGGTTGAGTTGCTGTCAGTTACCCTATCGCAATAAAGCGTTATCTTTTTAGTTTTTGGTACAAACAGCTTGGTGCAATTTTGACATACAGACACAACTGGATTGTTGCTAACAAATGCGTGAAAAAGTATATTGATATATTCTGCAACTGTGGTAATAACATAATGATAATTAGTTTTGCAGTCGCTATAATCAATTTCAACATTTGCATTAAAACGTGGTAACTCTTCTAATTTCGGTAAGTTATATCTATCCTCACAATCACATTGCTGTTGTGCAAGTCCCATTAGCTTTGCACCATCGTTAATTATTGCAAAGAACAGGCTATATAAATCATCATAAAGATTTAGCTCATTACCCTCAACGAATTCGGCTTTAACAATTTCACCAACAGCCTCTAACTCGCAATTTAGATAATCGATTATATCTGCTACATTTTCATTCATTGTAGAAATGGATTTTTCAAAACCGTCCTTGCAAAAGTATAATCTTCTTTGGATTGGTAATGTATTAAGCGTTACAATTTTAATAACTTCATCATTAACAGTATTAGAGTATTCATATTGTCCATTCAATAATGTGAATGCTCTTTTTCTTTTATCAAGTTTTAATTCAAATGACATTAAGTCTACCCTCCTTGTGAAGAAGCGATCTTTATCCAAAATCATAATTATCAATCCCTCACGCAAAAAGTTGAGGGGCTATGATCATCTCTGTTACTATGATATCACAAGGAACTTTCGCTGACAATTGAATATGGTTAACAGTCCCAAAAATGTCGCTGTGACAGAAGGAGGTGAAGGCATGGATTACAGGCAAGGTAATTATTTTCGTATCCATAACGATATCTTTGATTACGGACTTGAGAAAAGAGCGTTCGTAGTTTACTGTTACCTATCAAGGTGCTCTGATTTGAAAACGAAGCAATGCTACCCATCGCTAAAAAAGATAGCAAAGCATTGCAACCTTTCGGTAACAACAGTTAGAAGAGCGTTAACGGATCTCGAAAATGATGGCTGGATTAATATAGCACAAAGGTTCACAGACAATGGTCAGGAGTCGAATCTTTACACCGTGTTAAATATTTAGACCAGCCCACTTACCAAAAGTAGCAACAAACAATTAAAAACCCTTTGAAAAAATTAATACGAAATAAGCAAGGTAATCGGCTTGCTAATAAAACTCGATTGTGGACCATTTGTGAGCCGATTGTGAGCGATTTAAGCGAGCCTTTAGCAACAGCTTTTGAAGCAATAATTACATATTTTTTGCCATAGAAATATGCCAAGTTTTTGCTCAGCTTTTGCTGAGGCAAGCAGAGCGTCCGGCTTTCCGCCGGACACATTATTAACGGACAGAAGCCCGAACCCACTTTTATTAAGGAAGTACAAATTATAGCAGAAAAAAGAATAAGAGATAAGGTGTTAGCTATTAGGATGACACAAAAGGAAAAAAACAAAATAAAGGATAAAGCAGCTAAGGCTGGATTAAGTACAAATGAGTTTATTATCAAATGCACTAACAGAGCTAAGCTAAAGGCTCCACTTGATTTGAAGCCAGTGGTTATTGAATTAAAAAAAATAGGCACTAACCTAAATCAAATCGCATTAAAAGTTAATAGTGGTACTGTAAACAAGGTGTAAAGAATTTTGCAAAACACCCGAACAAAACGGGAATTTTTCTCTGTATAGTAGAGGGAGTTTTTTCTAAGCACTTTTTCTTTTGGTTTTCACTTTATAAAAATATTCTCTCGAATAATTTGAAAGGAGGTTTTCGTATGCGTAAAAATTGCAGCGGGCAATTTTTTCTTTTGCCAAACAGAATTTTTGATGAACGTTTATCGCCCAACGAGTTCATTGTTTATTCTTTTCTCGTTCGGGCAAAGGATTCGGCGGGGCAAAGTTTTTGGTCGGTGCCAATGATTGCGAAAAGCTGTTCGATGTGTGCATCTACTTGCAGAAAAGTTTTGCATTCGCTGGAAAGCAGTGGGTACATAACTATATCAAAACGGTTTATCGGCGGTGAGCAAAAGAGCAATCTATACACGGTCAACAAGATTTAGTGCACCGTGCTTTAGGGTTTATCGGCAAAGAATATGAAAGGCTTTGATTTGGAAATTTTATGATTTTTAAAACGAAAATTGATGGCTTTTGAGTGAGTTTTAGAGCAAATTTCAAGCCGTCGATTTTAAAGCAGGATAAAGGGGTATGATTTTCGGGCATTGAAATGCCCGAAAACGCCGTCCGGCAAGGCCTGTCGGCTTTTCAAATCGTAATACTTTTGCGTATGATTCCAAATTCGTATGCAGTAAAGGCTGTTTTTCGCAGAAAATCAAGGTTCTTGCGTATTCACGTGAGCGTTTCGGTATGATAAACCTATTTATGAAAAATTAGGCAACGCTGCGAGCAAAAATTGACGAGTTCGCTCAAAAACAGAGTAACTCGTCGGACTAAAACTAAAAACAGCTTACAGGCGATTTGTGCAAGCCTGTAAGCAAAATAGGAGGTGATAAAGTGTATAAAAACTTTGATGAAATGCCCGTAATGCTGTCTGTCAATCAAGCGGCAGAGGTGCTTGGCATATCCAATGTCAGCTTGTATAAACTGATTGAAAAAGATAAATCGTTCCCTGTTGTTCAGTTAGGCAGAAGAAAATCCATTCCAAAAGAACAACTCAAGGAATGGATAGATGAAAAATCTAAAAGATAATTATCTGGCTATTGAAAAAGGCTTGTGGTAATGTTTGAGTTGCCAAAAGCAGAAAGGAGGCTATAGAATGGCAAGAAGAACAAAAGGCGAAGGAACACTTCGCAAAAGAAAAGACGGAAGATGGGAAGGTTGGTTTAACATCGGCAAAGATGAAAACGGCAAGACAAAACGAAAAAGCGTTACCGCAAAAACCAAATCCGAATGTCAAGAAAAGCTGAACAAAGCCAAAGAAGAATATCTGAAAGAACAGTCTGTGTTATCTTCTCATACTTACTTGACCAATTCTGATCCCACGCTTAATGAATGGTACGAAATATGGATAAACACATTTTGCAGAAATGTGATAAAGGACTATACCGTAAACGGTTACGAGCAAAGGTTCAAAACCAATATCTTACCTGCGTTGGGTGATATGAAATTAAGCGAGTTATCCACCGTAAATTGTCAACAGTTCTTGGTGGGATTATTCAGTAACGGCAGGCAACGAGGCAGAGAAAAACACGGTAACGGATTGGCATATTACTCGGTAAAAGGGATAGAGAGAACACTCAGTTCTTGCCTTCAAAAAGCGGTGGATGAAGATTTAATTCTAAAGAATCCCATATCAAAAGTGAAGTTGCCGAACTGCACAAAGCCTGAAATGAAAACGCTGAAGAAAGAAGAATTAACAGCATTTCTTGAAGAAACCAAGCGTTCGGGTTGTTATGAATTCTATTATCTTGAACTGACAACGGGTATGAGATTAGGCGAAATCTGTGCTTTGGAATGGAATGATTTAAGTCTTGAAAACAAAACGATAACGGTAAACAAGGCGGTACAAAAAATCAAAGGTGAGGTAAAAATCAACACGCCGAAAACAAAAAGTTCAATCAGAACGATAAGATTATGCGATGAGTGTATTCGGTTATTAAGCCAGTTAAAAGCAAATCAAATTCCGAAATCGAAATATATATTCCCGTCATCTGTAACAGGAGAGATAAGAGATACTTCAGCAGTCACACGAAGATTACACAGAATACAGGACAGGGCAGGTGTGCCGAGAATACGCTTTCACGATTTACGGCACAGTTTTGCAACCTTATCCCTTGAACAAGGAATGGACATTAAAACAGTATCGCATATGCTCGGTCATACAGACGCAGGATTTACAATGAACACATATATGCATGTAACTGACAATATGCAACAGTCAGTTGCTGATACGATGGGAACATTGTTAGACTCAAGCGTTAAAGATAGCAAGATTGTAAAATTCCCAGCTTAATTAGCAACTGCCAAAAATCAAGCACCTCGCTTTGAAAATTAAATTTTTGAGCGAGGTGCCTTTAATTAATTAGATCAAAACAATATTCAATTGAAATTTTTATTGATTTCATTTTTTAGTTCAATGTATAATTTATTTAATTTACTCACTAAATATGGTGTCCTGTTTCTATTATGTAAACTATTATATAAATCTAATCCTATAATTTCACTTATATTATGTTTTCTTACTGGATATACTTTTGAATCATATAAAGCAATTCTGTTTATCGGATTATACTTTATGATATTATGTAATGCTTTATCGGCAGTAGCAAAATAATACAAATAATAAACATTATTTTCATTTGATTGAACAGCAAGAGAGTTTTCCATCAATCTAATATGCAAAAAATCCCATGCAATGTTTTCTATTTTTTTAATTGTATTTTTAGAATTAGGTTGTACTTTATCAAAAAAAGGTTTTATATTTTTATCATTTTCTAAATACTTCATACAAAAAAACAATTCATTCTCACAATAAACATTTAAATCATCAAGTGCAAAATTCAATAAATCAATTTCCTTATTTCTGGAGGTATTATCCCATTTCAATAAATACATTTTAGAAAGCAAGCAAAAAAGTATTTTATGTTTTTCCAAATCATTATTTTCGTTTTTAGATTTTCGCATAACACCCCAAATATTATCTGCAAATACATAATCTTGTGAAATTGGATTAGAATCAAAATTACCATTTTTTATACTATCATAACTATTTCTGTCCAACATTGAAAAAGCCAATAAGGTCTCATATGATTTTTTAATACTATTCATACCAGATTGGTTATAACTATTTTCAAATATTGTTGGACCAATACTAATTTGCATTTTATTTTTCTTTATATCATGTATTAAGTCATATAAAGACGCATCACACTTTTTATTGAAAAACAAATTTTTAATATGTGTTGATAAATTGACATCAAAATTCAGTCGATTAGAAACACGAATTTTTGAAGCTCCACTTTTGCAACAGAACCTATCTAAAAATATTATATTACTATAATCACATAATCCATCTATATAAAAATGCGGATTATTTATCGAAATTAAAATATTATCTACATAAGGATTAATAATATCAAAAAACATAAATTTTACATCTTTTAAATATATCGAAAGTTTATCATATGTATCAAATGGTATTTTTGCTTCCAAAACTTCTTTTATCGCATCAATTATATTCACTAAAAATCACCAACTAAAATTTTAAAATAAATAACTAATCTTATTATACAACCAGATTATAACACATTCAACAATTAGACTAATAAACAAACTATCTTGACATAATAATAAAATCATAAATGGTCAATAGATGGTCGTGGGCTGAAAATCAAATAAACGAACAAAATCTCACTTTGTAAAAAAGAGTGAGATTTTTTGTTGCGTATGAATTTTGAAATGCATTTCTGAAAAAGAAAAAACCTGCGAAAGCGCCGTGTTTACGCAGGTTTTGGAGCTACTGGTCGGACTCGAACCGACGGCCTGCGCATTACGAATGCGCTGCTCTACCAACTGAGCCACAGTAGCATTTGTTCAATTTTTCGCTTACTTTGAGCCTAAATCGGCGAACAGCCTTCCGTTTACGAATGCGCTGCTCTACCAACTGAGCCACAGTAGCATTTGTTCAATTTTTCGCTTGCTTTGAGCCTAAATCAGCGAACAACCTTCCGTTTACGAATGCGCTGCTCTACCAACTGAGCCACAGTAGCATTTGTTCAATTTTTCGCTTGCTTTGAGCCTAAATCGGCGAACAGCCTTCCGTTTACGAATGCGCTGCTCTACCAACTGAGCCATATCAGCAAAGTATTAAATTAATCATCAAGCAATTCAAGAAGCTTTGCCATAACAAACTCCACGCTTGATTTGCGGACTTGATTGCGCCCGATTTCGCCAAAATGGCAAGTATAAGTCGACGTTTTGCCGTTTACATAAAAGCCGAAGCAAACCATACCGACAGGCTTTTTAGCAGTACCGCCGCCGGGACCTGCAACACCCGTTACACCTACGCCGACCTCGCTTTTAGCAACATTGGCAACGCCCTGTGCCATTTCATAAGCGACCTCTTCGCTGACCACCCCGTTAGAAAGAATGGTATCAGCCTTGACACCGAGGAACTCAATCTTAGCCTCGTTTGCATAAGTCACAAAAGAAACGTCAAGCACCTTTGATGCATTTGCAACGTTTACTATTGTACCACAACACATACCCCCAGTGCAAGACTCTGCGAAAGAAATATGAAAATTTTTTTCAATAAGCTTTTTTACTACCTGTTCCTCAAGTGCCATAGGTTAAACCTCTTTTATTATTTTTCCAAGCCGTTTTGAATTTTAGCGGCAGTTAATGTATTTTGCATAAGCATTGAAATTGTCATAGGGCCTACACCGCCCGGTACCGGGGTGATAAACGAGCATTTGTCCTTAACACTTTCAAAATCGACATCGCCGCAAAGCTTGCCGTTTTCGTCCCTATTCATTCCGACGTCAATTACAACTGCGCCGTCTTTAACCATATCGGCAGTTACAAATTTTGGCTTACCGATAGCGGCAACAAGGATATCTGCACTTTTGGTAACTTCTTTAAGGTCAACAGTTTTTGAATGAGTAATTTCAACAGTTGCATTTTCGTGGAGAAGGAGCATTGCCATAGGCTTGCCCACAATATTGCTTCTGCCGATGACAACAGCTTTTTTGCCCGTTACATCAACACCTGTTGAATGAATAAGTTCCATAACGCCTGCCGGAGTACAAGGAAGAAAATTATAATCCCCTATCATAATTGCACCGACATTTACAGGATGAAATGCGTCAACATCCTTAATAGGGTCAATAAGATTGATAACCTCTTTATCATCAAGATGCTTTGGAAGCGGAAGTTGGCACAAAATGCCGCTGATTTCCTTTTTATTATTAAGTTCTTTTACAAGATTATTTAATTCTTCTTGAGTTGTATTTTCAGACAGTGCATATTTTTCACTGTAAAATCCGACCTCATCGCAAGCCTTTTCCTTATTTTTTACATAAACCTGTGAAGCAGTGTCATCGCCTACAATGATAACCGCAAGACCGGGAGTAATGCCCTTTGCCTTAAGCTTTTCGGTTTCCTCTTTAACTCTTTGCCTAACCTGCTTTGAAACAAGCTTACCGTCAATTATTTGTGACATCTTCATTCTCTCTTTCATCATTATTATCTTTTATTTTTTCAACGCTCTCTGCGTTTGCGCCGTTTGCCGTGGCAGGAGCAGTAGCAAGACTTAATCTTTGCGGCAACGTGCCCTTTTTAAGCTTAACCATATTGATTATATGCATAACAAGAAATGCTACGACTATAATTGCCGACAAAAGCTGACTTACACGAATAGTGGTATTTGCGATATAAAGTGAATCGGTCCTAAGGCCTTCAACCACCATTCTTTCAAGCCCGTACCAAATGCCATAAAGAAGGAAAACCTCGCCCTTATATTTTCTTCTTTTATGCACAATATAGTTAAGTATAAAAAATCCTAAAATGCACCAAACACTTTCATAAAGAAAGGTTGGGTGAACAGGCACGTTTGGGTCAACATCCATTCCCTTTGCCGCCAAAGTATCTGCGCTTGCGGCAAGAGTATCATGAATTTTTAAACTCCACATTCTAAAAGGGGCAGTAGTAGTATTTGTACCGAATGCCTCTTGATTAAAGAAATTGCCCCATCTGCCGATGCCCTGACCTATAAGAAGCCCAAGACCGCCCAAATCAAGCAAATTTCTAAAATCAATCTTGCCGATTTTACAACCGATAATTGCGCCTATAAATGCGCCTATAATACCGCCGTATATTGCTATGCCGCCGTTCCAAATTTGAGGAATTTCGGAAAGATGCTCTTTATAATAAGACCATTCAAAAATGACATAATACGCTCTTGCGAAAACGATACCCAAAATAGTGCCCCACATCAAAACGTCGGTCATTCCGTCAAGGCTCATTTTCCATTTATAAGCCATTCTGCCGCCGTAAAGAACAGCAAGTGCAAAACCGAAAGCAATGATTATGCCGTACCAATGAATACTGTAGCTACCGATTGTAAAAGCTACACTCGGAACATCAAAATCAATTCCAAGCCCTTCAAAATAAACTCTTGTATAATCGCTCATATTTATTCCTCACATTGCTTAACAACACTTAATGCGCTGTATTTTTCGTCCATAACCTGTGCCAAGCGAGATAAAACATCGGCTTTAGTTATATTTTTGTAAATTTCAACAATATCAAGCATATCATATTCGCCGAAATGAGCCGCAACAAGACCGTTTGCAAGGGTATCAATATCATTATATGACATAATTTCCTTGCCGTAAAGCGAACGCCTTGCCGATTCAAATTCATCGTCTGTTATGCCGTCATTTTTAAGCCTTTCAACCTCTTTTTTTATCTGCTTTGCAACCTCTTTGGGATTTTCGCTTTCGCCGTCGAAAATGATTGACTCGTAGCCGTAGCCGATAAAATATTCCTTGGAAAAGCTTTCATTAATAAGATTTTGTTCAAACAACGAATTATACAAATTCGAGGTATTACCGGCAAGAATTTCGAGCAAAACAGTAGTTTCAACGATAGTTTTCAAATCCTGCTTAGGCTTTTCGCACGCTTCCTTATATCCGAATGAAAATACAGGAATACTCATTGCAAGATTATATTCTGTATAATCGCCGACGACGTCCCTTTCTTCTTTTTCAAAAGAGCGCTCAATAGAAAGCTCAGGTGCCGGCTTTAACATCTTGTCACAAACGGACAACACCTGCTCAGGCGTAACGTTGCCGACAACTGCAAGCGTCATATTATGAAGATTATAGAAAGTGTCATAGCAGTCATAAAGAAGCTTGTCCGTAATCTGCGCTATAGAATCAACCGTTCCGGCAATATCAATTCTTACCGGGTGCTTATGATAAAGCAAGCGAAGAAGATTAAACGTGCTCATCCAAGAGGCAACGTCATAATACATAGTAATCTCTTGCCCTATTATACCCTGTTCTTTTTCAACGGTTTCTTTTGTGAAATAAGGGTGAGTGACAAAATCAAGCAAGATTTCAAGTGACGCTTCAAAATTATCACTGCACTGGAAAAGGTAGCACGTTTTGTCAAACGAAGTATACGCATTAGCCGAAGCACCTGTTTTCGCATAGCGTGCAAAAGCATCAAGGTCCTCACTTTCAAACAGCTTATGCTCAAGAAAATGAGCAATACCCTCCGGCACAACAGTCCATTCGTCCTTATCGGAACGCTTAAATTTAGTATCAATTGAGCCGTAATCAGTGCCGAAAATCGCATAGGCGGAATTATAATTTTCCTTTGGCATTACATATATTTTCAAGCCCGATTTGTGGTCAATTTCGTAATATTTTTCATCAAGCGATTTGGATACTTTTTCTACCATTACTCTTCCTCCTGACCAACAAGCTTATATACAGTATCAAGCGAAACAAGATTTGCGCACTCTTTAATCTCGCCATATTTCACATTGTTAATATCGTCGCAAACCTCCTGCGGCGTTTTATATCTTTCGTCACAAATTTGCTGAATATACCAGCTTTCAATAGTTTCCGGCATATCGCAAACAGCGCCGACTGCGTCAACAAGCGCCATTCTTGAGGAATTAAATTCCTCCTCATAGTCGCCGCTTTTGATAACGTCAAGCTGATGCAAAATTTCATTAACAGCCTTGTCCATATTTTCTTCAAGGCAACCGCATTGAACTAAAATACAGCTTTTAAGCCTTGTGTAGCGAGCAGAACAATAATAGCAAAGGCTCATTTTTTCCCTGACATTTGCAAAAAGTTTAGAATAAGGACCGCCGCCGAAAATATCGGTAAAGCTTCGCATTGCCTTTGCAAGGTCGTCCTTTGGCTTAACGTCTGCCCTAAAGCCCAAAACAAGTTTACCTTGCTTAACGTCGATTCTTTCAATATAATTATTCACCTTTTCGCTCTTGCCGACAAATACGGGATTTGGCAAATGAATATAATTTCTGTTAATATTTTTAAATTCGCCCAAAAGATGATTATATACCTTATCAATATCCGTGTTGCCGACTACGGTTATGAGAATTTTTGCCTTTGAAAGAGCATTAATCCAAGCACTTTTGATATCATTGCTTGAAAGCGCTTCAACATCTTTAACATATCCGTATTTGTTAATAGAATAAGGCTCGTCTGAAAACATTTTTTCCTCGGTTTTCCTCAAAACATAAATTCGTTTTTCATTTTCCTCAGAATTAATTTTTTCAATAAGAATTCTCTTTTCAGCTTCAATATCCTCATCAAAAAAGTTGCCGTTTTCATCAAGTTTAGGTTCAAAAATAAGGGACGAAAGAAGCTTAACACATTCAAAAGCAATACTTTCCCCGTCAAGAGAAAACTTATCGTTAAGGCAGGTTGCGCTGAGCGACAAAACCTGACATTCACCGATTTTTGAAACGGTATCGTTAAGCGTTGCGCCGTAAAGAGAAGCAAGTTTTCTGTTTAAAGAGAGCATATTGGGATATTTTTTGCCTCTCCTTGCCAAAAGGCCAAGCATCACCGAATTAGCGCTCACCTTATCCTTTTCAAGCTTAAGTGCAATGCTGACTGTAATCAAATTGGTTTTAAATCTATTGACGGGAACGCCTACAACTTCAATCCCGTCGGATATATCTTTTTTAATAAATTCCACTTATTTATCCTCCGAAAAAATACAATAATATTTTTCACTAAATTATAATATAACATATTATTGCCATAATTTCCATATATTATTAGTTAATAATTATTAAAAAAGAAGATAAAGAAGTGCCAAAATCAGCATATTATCCGCACCCTCGTGGGAAAGAAGCATAATAAGAGCCAAAATTATCAAAGAAGAATCGTCCTTTTCCTCTTTGTTTTCTTCATTTAGCGCCTCACTTTTTTCATCAACGGTTTTTTTATGTTCTTTATCATTGTCATTTGTCAGGCTTTTTGCTCTTTTTTGCATATCGTTCACACGCTTTTTAGCCTCGTTTATATCATTTTCGCTGAAATAAGCCAATTAAAACAGCTCCCTTAAAAGCGGCAACACCTCAAAAAGCTTAATTATTTTCATCGCCTGGTCTGCTTTGTTTTGCGTTTCCGGGCGCAGGTGCGGCTTTAGCGCCATAATCAAATCAACGTTTTTATTAGGCGTATTGTTCATTTTATCAAATATCGATTTTGCTTTCATAATCATATTAAAATCAAGACTGTCAAGTCCGAGAGAATTAAGCGATTGAAGTGCATTTTGATTGTTATTTTGGTTGTTATTAAAATTTTGCGTGGTACTTTGCGTATTTTCAGGCGCACCCTCGCCTAAAATAGACGAGGCCACGCCCTTTAACATATTGATATCATCAGGCGTTAAATTCGAGATAATATCGTTGATATTAGGTGTGTTATCCAAATTATTTTCCCTCTTTCAGCTTTTTCATAAGCTCCTTAGCCTGCGGTGAATTGAGCAGTTTTTCGCAAGCCTCTTTATTGGATAAAACGTCTTTTAACTGCTTCGTCGCCTTTTCGGAAAGATTCTTGTTTACAAATTCGTCAAGCTTGCCGTTGTCTGCCGCTTCCTTCATTTTGCTCACGTCAAAGCCAACCTTTTTATTTAACTCGTTCATATTTTCCTTTTTCATTGAAATAAAATCCCCTTTGATATATAATTAACTTAATATAATCTATGAAAGGTCACGGTGATTTATGAATGAGAATTGTTGTTTTATCTGACTCGCACAGGAATGTCGGTAGGCTTTTTGCGGCTGTTGAAAGGCATCTTGACAATGCGGATTTATATATTTTTCTCGGTGACGGCGAGGACGATTTTGATGCAGTTATTGACGCATATCCTCATATTAAATACGAGCGTGTTTGCGGCAACTGCGATTGGTATTCAAATTATCCCGATAAAATGGAAATTGAATTTGCCGGCAAAAGAATTTTCTTTTCTCACGGCCACCCATATAATGTTAAATTTGGATATGAAAACATAATTGCCGAGGCCAAAAGAAGAAATGCCGATATCGTCCTTTTCGGTCACACTCATAATCAATATACCGAATACCTTGACGGCTTGTATATTATGAATCCCGGATCTGTCGGTATGAACGGCGACTACGGCGTAATTGATATCACCCATAAGGGCGATATAATGCTTATTAAGGAGCATATATAATTTTCTCTTGATTTTTAAATACAAATAGAATATAATACTTTCTGTCAGTTCGCAAAATCCTGACCAGTATCGCAATTGCGGTGCTTCTAAAAACAAAACTAAGGAGACAAAAGAATATGAACAAGAAAGTATTATTCGTAGTTCAAACAGCAATCATTGCGGCGCTCTATGCAGCGCTCACCTATGCGCAAAACTTTTTATTGCCCGGCACAACATCTGCCGCCGTGCAATTTCGAGTAAGCGAGGCACTCAACGTCTTAGCGCTTTTCACCCCTGCGGCTATACCGGGGCTTACGCTTGGATGTGTGCTTTCAAATATTTACAATATCGGTTCGGGCTTACCGCTTGATATGATATTCGGTTCGCTTGCAACACTCGGCGCAACAACGGCAATGTACCTTTTAAGAAATGTAAAAATCGGAAATTATCCGCTTTTATCTCTTCTTATGCCTGCTGTTTTCAACGGAATTGTTATCGGCTGGGAGATTGAAGTGTTCTTCATTGAGGGCAAATTCCATTTTGCAAGCTTTTTAACACAGGGCGGTTTAGTTGCTTTGGGTGAGCTTGGAGTTATGCTTGTTCTCGGAACAATTCTCTATTACGTAATAGTCGGCAGAAAATTAGATAAAAAAGTTTTCAAAAAATCAGTTCAGTAAAAAACAAAAGCACTAAGTCATCAATGGCTTAGTGCTTTGTTAATAAGTATAATAATGCAATTGGCGGCGGGCGCATAAGCACCCACCGCCTTGTAACTTAAAGGGGAACACGAGTAATTAAATATTACTCGATTTCAATATATTTTGTAGTATCAACTTCTTTTTGAGGCTGAACTTTAGGAATTGTCAAGGTCAAAATACCATGCTTAAACTCGCCCTTGATATCGCTTTCCTTAACGTCGCCCACATAGAAGCTTCTCTCACACTCGCCGGCATAACGTTCCTTGCGAATGTATTTTGTATTTTTCTTTTCGCTCTCCTCATCAAGTCCTTTGGCTGCCTTAACAGTCAAATAACCATCTTTAAGAGAAACCTTAACCTCGTCCTTAGAAAATCCCGGCAAATCCATTTCCATAATGTAACTGTCATCAGATTCCTGAACATCTGTTTTCATAAGGTTCTTACCCCTATGACCATAGAGTTTCTTTTCAAGCTTATCCATTTCATTATTATCATAAAACGGAAAATCAAAAAAGTCATCGAACAAATCTTTACCAAATACACTAGGCATCAACATAAGTCATCGCTCCTTTCATAAAAAACACCATACATTTAACTATATGTGACTACCTGTTTTCTATGAACTCGGGGATGAGAAAACAAAGCGGAGTTTTTAAGGCTATCGCCTTTTTTCTTCTCTTAACTTTCTTTCCTTTCGTTCTGTCTACACTATAGCACTATAAATTAGCACTGTCAAGTGGAGAGTGCTAATGTTAATAATTAATTCACAATTAGACATTGTTTCGCATAATTTTCTATTTACGGTTTTTCTTTTACTTTAACGCTTGAAAGCGGTGTATTGATATTAATAAATTAATATGATAAAATTTAAAAACACACTTGCTATAAGAAAGGAAAAACATATGGCAACAAGAGAACAATTCGGCTCACGGCTTGGATTTATATTAGTTTCGGCAGGATGCGCAATAGGCATCGGCAACGTTTGGAAATTCCCTTACATTACGGGAATGTACGGCGGTGCGGCATTTATATTAATGTATCTTGCATTTTTAGTTATACTCGGTCTTCCGATTATGGTATGCGAATTTACCGTAGGTCGTGGAAGCCAAATGGGTATGGGCAAAGCTTTTGAAAAGCTTGAACCTAAAGGAACAAAATGGCATCACTTAAAATGGATAAGCATTTTGGGTAGCTACCTTCTTATGATGTTTTACACAATGGTAGGCGGCTGGATGCTTTACTACGCATATATGGAAGCTACAGGCAAACTTGCCGGGCTTGACAATACTGCTGTTTCGGGCGCATTTAGCAATATGCTTTCCACCCCGCAGACCATGGCTCTTTGGGCAATAATCGCAATCGTCATTTCTTTCGGTGCTTGTGCTTTCGGCGTTCAAAAAGGTGTTGAAAAAGTAACAAAGGTAATGATGATTTTGCTTCTTGTACTTATGATTGCACTTGCAGTCAATTCCGTTTTCCTGCCAAATGCAAGCGAGGGAATTAAATTTTACCTTGTGCCTGATTTCAAATCTGTCAAGCAAGTAGGTATCGGCAACGCAGTATTTGCCGCAATGAGCCAGGCATTCTTCACATTAAGTCTCGGTATCGGCGCTATGGAAATTTTCGGCAGTTATCTTGATAAAAAGAAAAGGATTACAGGAGAGGCAGTTAATATCGTTTTGCTTGACACATTTGTTGCACTCATGGCAGGCTTTATCATTATTCCGGCTTGCTTTGCATTCGGTGTTCAACCCGACTCAGGTCCTTCACTTCTTTTCATTACTCTTCCGAATTTATTTAACAGTATGAAAGGCGGCAGAATTTGGGGAACACTTTTCTTCATCTTTATGTCATTTGCGGCTCTTTCGACTATCATTGCAGTATTTGAAAACATTATTGCAATGTTTATGGATATGTGCTCTTGGAGCAGAAAAAAATCTGTTGCGGTTAATTTTGTACTTATAACCGCACTTTCAATGCCGGCTATTTTAGGTTTCAATCTTCTTTCAAACATTCAGCCGCTCGGCGAAGGCAGTTCAATTATGGACCTTGAGGATTTCCTTGTTTCCTCTAACCTTTTGCCTCTCGGAAGCCTTGCATTTGTTATGTTCTGTGTAAGAAAGAACGGCTGGGGCTTTGAGAATTTCATTAAAGAGGCTAACCACGGCGACGGAATCAAATTCCCGCATTGGATCAGACTTTATATGCAATACATTTTACCTGTTATAGTAACTATAATTTATCTTAAAGGATACTACGATACGTTCAAGTCAAAGGGAACGGCAATGCTTGTCGGTTGGTTCATCTTTGCAGCCTTCCTCCTTGCAGTAATATTCGGCATTTCAATATTTACAGGCAGAAAGAAAAAAGCTTAGCAAATATTATCTATAAAAAGCGGTTGCGAAGAAGTAGTCAGAATTGGATTTTTAGTGAAGGGAGCTGTACGTTGGTACTGCCCCTTTGCTAAAAATTCAAAGTGCCCAACGTTTTGTCGCTGTATCCTTTAGGATATTAAGACAAAACGTTCAAATATTATTGATATAAAGTCAAGACCTCCGGCTAAGCCGGAGGCTTGAGT
>UMBS01053783.1_pt1 | contig 53430 bp, 78 predicted proteins | sample 1964031 | NCBI WGS metagenome assembly UMBS01 (sample SAMEA4835948, study PRJEB28245) | human gut metagenome | biome: gut microbiome; material: fecal sample | place: Denmark | collected 2008 | reverse complement strand
TATTTAGTATAGATTAATTTAAAAATAACATACATGAATTAAGTATACTGCAAAAATATTAAATTTTCAATAAAACATAAAAAAATTAATTATATCTTTTTTATTACATAAAAATTACATTTTGATTTCAAATTTGCATAAAAAAACTATACAATTATGTAGTCATACATAATCATATAGCATTTATTTATTCTTCAACTTCTTCAAATTGTGAATTATATAATCCTGCGTAAAAGCCATCTTTTTTTAGAAGTTCGTCATGAGTTCCCTGTTCAACAATATCTCCATGGTTCATTACAAGTATTAAGTCAGCATTCTTTATAGTTGATAATCTATGTGCAATTATAAAACTTGTTCTACCCTTCATTAAGTTATCCATTGCAGATTGTATTTGTTGTTCAGTTCTTGTATCTATAGAACTTGTTGCTTCATCTAATATTAGTATTTTAGGATCAGTAAGTATTACACGAGCAATTGTTAAAAGTTGCTTTTGTCCTGCTGATACATTACTAGACTCTTCATTTAATACAGCGTTATATCCATTTGATAATGTTTTTATAAAATGATGAACATGAGCTGCCTTGGCTGCTTCAACAATTTCACTATCTGTAGCATCTTCTCTTCCATATTTTATATTTTCATTTACAGTTCCATTAAATAACCATGTATCTTGAAGAACCATACCAAACATTTTTCTAAGTTCTCCTCTATCAAAGTCTTTTATATTATGACCATCTACAAGAATAGCTCCACTATTTACATCATAAAATCTCATAAGTAATTTTACCATAGTAGTTTTACCAGCTCCCGTAGGTCCAACAATTGCAATCTTTTGTCCCTCTTTTACATCAGCATTAAAATCATTTATAATTGTTTTATTAGGATCATATCCAAAATTAACGTGGTCAAATTTTACATTTCCTTTTAATTTAGCTACATCTATTTTACCTTTAGCTGTATTTACTTCCTCTTCTTGTTCTAAGAATTCAAATACTCTTTCAGCTGCGGCAACCATTGATTGCAACATACTAGATACTTGTGCAATTTGATTTATAGGCTGTGTAAACTGCTTGTTATATTGTATAAAACTTTGAATATTACCAACTGTAATTTTTCCATTTACAGCAAGATATCCACCTAAAATTGCAACTGCAACATATCCTATATTTCCAATAAAATTCATAACTGGAAACATAAGTCCAGATAAAAATTGTGACTTCCACGCAGAGCGGTATAACTCATCATTTGCTTTATCAAATTCTTGCATTACTGCATTTTCTGAGTTAAATGCTTTTATTATTAAGTGTCCACCATATACCTCTTCTACTTGACCATTTACATGACCTAAAAAATCCTGTTGCTTTTTAAAGTGCTTTTGTGATTTTTTTACGATCTTAGATACGATAAATGCAGATATTGGAAGTATTACTAAAGATACAACTGTCATAGAAACACTTATTGAAAACATCATTATAAGTATACCAATAATTGTACATATAGAAGTAATTATTTGTGTTATACTCTGATTTAAATTCTGTGATAAAGTGTCTATATCATTTGTTACTATTGATAAAACTTCACCATTTGTTTTTTTGTCAAAGTATTTCATAGGTAATCTATTTATTTTCATTGCTAAGTCATTACGTAATTTATATGTTAATTTTTGTGATACAGATGTCATTGTAAATCCTTGTATAAATGAAAACAGTGCACTAATAATATATAATATTAAAAGTGTAAGTATTATTCCTGCAATTTTAGAAAAATCAATTCCATCTCCACCTGATACTTTACCAACTAACCCATTAAAAATTTCAGTTGTAGCATTTCCTAGTATTTTAGGTCCAACTATTGCAAATATTGTACTTCCTATTGCAAATATTATTACAATTGCAAGTTGAAATTTATACTTTGATAAATAATCATTTATTAATTTTTTTGTCGTTCCTTTAAAGTCTTTTGCTTTTTCCACAGCACCTCTTCCACCTGGTCCGTGTCCTCCCATTGGAGGTCTTTTTTCATTATTTGCCATTTTCAAGTTCCTCCTTTGAAAGTTGAGATAATGCAATTTGTTTGTATATCTCACAATTTTTCATTAATTCTTCGTGTTTGCCAATTCCTGCTATTTTTCCTTCTTCAAGTACGATTATTTTATCAGCATCAAGAATTGTACTAATTCTTTGAGCAATTATTATAACTGTTTTATTTTCTGTTTTTTCTTTTAAAGCAGCTCTAAGTTTGCTATCCGTTTTTAAGTCAAGCGCTGAAAAACTATCATCAAATACAAATATTTCTGGATCTGTAGCAATAGCTCTAGCTATAGATAAACGTTGTCTTTGACCACCAGATACATTTGTACCACCTTGTGATATTTCTTCATCATATTTTTTTGGTTTACTTTCTATAAATTCTGTAGCTTGTGCAATTGTAGCCGCTTTAATCATGTCTTCATCACTCATAGATGGATTTCCATATTTTATATTTGATCTAATTGTACCTGTAAATAGCATTCCTTTTTGTGGTACAAATCCAATTTTACTTCTTAAATCTCTTTGTGAAACATCTTTAATATTAACACCATCTATTAAAAGTTCCCCACCTGTAACATCATAAAAACGAGGTATTAAATTTACTACTGTTGATTTACCACTTCCCGTACTACCAATTATTGCAGTAGTTTTACCAGGTTCTGCAGTAAATGATATATCCTCTAATATTTCACTGTCAGCATCAGGATATTTAAACGAAACATCCTTAAATTCAACAAGACCTTTTTTATCATCATCAAAATCTTTAGTTTTATCTTTATCTTTAATACTTGGTGTTGTATCAATTACTTCATTAATACGTTTTGCAGATACAGCAGCACGTGGTAACATTATTGATATCATAGAAATCATTAAGAAGCTCATAACTATTTGCATAGTATATTGAATGAATGCCATCATATCTCCTACTTGCATTATTCCACTATCAACATTATGTCCTCCTACCCAAACAATAAGAAGAGTAATTGAATTCATTATAAACATTAAAAGTGGCATCATCATACTCATTGATCTGTTTACAAAAATACTTGCTTTCATTAAATTTTTGTTAGCACCGTCAAATCTTTTTTCTTCTTTCTTTTCAGTATTAAAAGCTCTTATTACTGGAAGACCAGTTAAAATTTCACGTGATACCAAATTTAGCTTATCAACTAAATCTTGTAATTTTTTAAATTTAGGCATTGTAAGTAAAAATAATGTTCCAACAATTCCAATAATACACAAAATTGCCAGTCCAATTATCCATGCCATTGATGTATCACTATTTGTAAGTACTCTAATAAATCCTCCAATACCTATTATTGGAGCATAAACTACTACCCTAAATAACATTGTAATTAACATTTGAATTTGTTGAATATCATTTGTACTACGAGTAATTAAAGATGCTGTAGAGAATTCGTTAAATTCTTTTGTTGAAAAACTAAGAACTTTCTTGAATACCTTATCTCTTAGAGTATTTCCAAGTTTAGCAGCAACTCTTGCAGAAAGTAACATAATTGTAATTGCTGAAGCCATACTTATAAACGCAATTCCAAGCATTTGAAGTCCTGCAAATACAATGTATTTATTTTGTATTTTATCGATATCCATGTTTAATTTTTTATATTCTTCTTTTACAGATGATATAGCTGCTTGATCAACTATTGTTCCTTGCATGTTATCTATTTGCTCATTTATATTACTAGTAATTTTTTCTAAATTTTCCTCAGGCATAGTTTTTAATATGTCCATTAATTCCATATCTTTCATAGCTTCTTTTTGAGGTTCTGGTACATTTGCAAATAAACTTTCTTTTATTTTTTCTTGCATTTGATCATTTTGCATTAGGTATACTTGAACTAATGGTTTCTTTAACATTTCTTCTAAATTATTTTTTTGATCCTTATTTAATTTATTTAGGACATAAACTTCTTCATTTTCTAATGCAGGATACTCTTTCAAATAATTGTTATATTCATCATTACTTACAGTATCTTTTGAAACTAGTTTGTAACAATCCAATATTTTACTATCATCATTTGTAAATATTAAAAGATTAGCCATTTCATCTTTAGATATTGCCTCAGGTATAGCTGTATCAATTCCACCTTGTTGAATTCCAACATTTACAATTTTTGATGTATAATCTGGAAGTGCAAGGTCAGCAGCCGCTTGAACACATAAAAGTGCAACAATAACTATAACTGAAATCCATGTCTTTTTTAAATATTTTAGTACTTTTAACATTTTTTACTTTCTCCTTTCATATAATTTATATATTCTTTTGTTTGATTTATAAGCCTAATAATTTCCAAGGCATCTTTTTCACCAATATAATCAATGTATCCTTTAAGTGAATTTCTCCATCTATCATTTACATTTTCTGTAAACTTCTCACCTTTTTCTGATAAATAAATATAAATATTTCTTCTATCTTTTTTATCTATTTTTCTCTCAATAAGACCCTTTTCCTCAAGAGACGTGATAATAGGAGTCACCGTGGATGGTGCAAGTTTTATTTTATTACGAACCTTGCTTAATAAAATTCCGTTATCATTTCCAATGTTTTTTTATAATAAATAAAACCATTTTCTCATTTCCTGAAAGATTATCATTAATACAAATACTATGAGATTTTACCTTTTTTAATTCCAACATTGATTCTATTAATTCATATACTAAATCATCATTTTTCACATTAGCACCTCAATACTTTGTATACCGAAATATTTTAACATAGAATTTTTTAAATGTAAAGTTCAATTATGTGAAATTTCAGTGAAAATAACAATTATTAAATTAATAAATAAAACATTATAAAAAAAAATACAAGATTATTGAATATATTATGTATCTTTATATTCAAAATCTTGTATCTTTTTATTTTAATAATTTATTAATTTCCTTTTTAAATTCATTTATATCCTTAAACTGTCTATATACTGATGCAAATCTAACGTATGCAATTTCATCTAAAGCTTTAAGTTTTTCGATAACCATGTCCCCAATTTTTGTTGAATCTATTTCTTTTATCATCATATTGTTAAGTTCAGCTTCAATTTCATCTACAGCTTTCTCAATTGTTTGTGTTGAGACTGGTCTTTTTTCACATGATCTAAGCATACCACTGATAATTTTTGCTCTATCAAACTGTTGTCTTACACCATTTTTCTTTATAACCATAATAGGCGTATACTCAATTCTTTCATAAGTTGTAAATCTATTTTTACATTCTAGGCATTCACGCCTTCTTCTTATTGAGTTTGACTCTTCAACCATTCTTGAGTCTACTACCTTACTTTCCTCACAACCACATTTTAGACAATGCATAAAGTTTCTTCCTTTCTAAAATTCATGGAGTATTATTCTATTTTCCTTTAAGCTACTTTTTACATCTATTGCCCTTTGATTAGTACTCCCTCTAAATTTTGCACTACTACTTTTTAAGTCTTTCATAAATTTTCCATCAATTAAAACGTCAGTTAATTTCAATAATTCTAGATATCCGTTATCATCATTTGCATTACTAATTAAATACTCATATTTAAAACCTGTATATGTCATCACGCTATATCTTTTAAGATCAATAAGTGACAATAACTTTGCTAACTTTTTAGCTTGCATAAATGGTTCTCCACCACTTAATGTAATTCCTTTTAAAAGTGGATTTTTTGTTATATCTTCTGCAAGAGTTGTAATACTTTCTAATTTTCCACCATTCATATCATGTGTTCCTGGATTATGGCATCCTTCACAATGATGAGGACAACCCTGGGTAAAGATTACATATCTAAACCCCGGGCCGTCAACTGTAGATTCTTTTATAACTCCAGCAATTCTTATCTTATCATCATCTACTACGCTCATGTTTACTTACTCCTAACAACAAACACTATGTTTTACTCTATCGTGTTCTTCTGCTCTTTTTGCATTGTTAAATCTTTCAACTGTTCCAACTAGATATCCTGTTATTCTTCTTATCCTTTCAAAAGGAACACTTTCGAAAGTATAATCCATATCTACGTAATCCCCATCAATTTTTAAATTTAATGTATCAACTTGTTTTGTAGGAAATTTTTCATTTAAATAATCCACATAAGAATCAATTTCCTTTTGTTCCATTTTTCCACCAATAACATTTATTTTCATATCAATTACCTCTCCTTCTATCTAACTAAAACATTTTTATTAAAAACTTTCTAAAGATGCACACTCACCATGAGTCACAAATCTTTTTAATCTTTCAGAACATTTAATATCACTTTCATGTTCTTTTCTTCCACAATGTGGACATTCATCTTTTATAATTCCTGTATATCCACAAATTGGATCTCTATCTACTGGATGGTTTATAGCTCCATAACCAATTCCATTTTCTTTCATACATCTTACAACCGCCTCAAAAGCTTCTAAATTTTGTGTAGGATCACCGTCAAGTTCAATGTAGCTTATATGTCCACCATTTGTTAAATTATGATATGGTGCTTCAATCTCTATTTTCTTGAATGCAGGTATTTTGTAATATACAGGCACATGGAAAGAGTTTGTATAATAATCTCTATCTGTAACGCCTTCTATTACTCCATATTTTTCTCTATCCATTCTTACAAATCTACCAGATAAACCTTCTGCAGGTGTTGCAATAAGTGAGAAATTAAGTCCTCTTTTCTCAGATTCTTTGTCCATTCTTTCTCTCATATGAGATACAATAGAAAGACCTAGTTCTTGTGCTTCTGCAGATTCACCATGATGTTTTCCAATTAAAGCTTTTAATGTTTCTGCAAGTCCAATAAATCCTGCTGTAAGTGTACCATGTTTTAATACTTCTCTTACTTCATCTTCTGGATTTAATTTTTCAGAATCAAGCCATACACCTTGTTGCATTAAGAATGGGTAATTCTTTGCTCTTTTTTTAGATTGTATTTCAAGTCTATCTAGTAATTGTTCAACAACTAAATCAAGTTTTTCATCTAACATATCAAAGAATTTATCAACATCTCCATTAGCTTTTATTGCAAGTCTTGGAAGATTTATTGATGTAAAGCTTAAATTTCCTCTACCACATGTAATCTCACGAGTTTTGTCATAAACATTTGCCATAACTCTAGTTCTACATCCCATATATGATACTTCAGAATTATAATCTCCTTTTTTATAATATTGAAGATTAAATGGAGCGTCCATAAATGAAAAGTTAGGAAATAATCTTTTTGCAGAAACTTTACAAGCAAGTTTAAACAAATCATAGTTTGGATCTCCTTCGTTATAATTTATTCCCTCTTTAACTTTTAAAATTTGAACTGGGAATATTGGAGTCTCACCACGACCAAGTCCTGCATCAGTTGCTAAAAGTACATTTTTAATAGCAAGTCTTCCTTCAGGTGTAGTATCAAGTCCATAATTAATTGAAGAGAATGGAACCTGAGCTCCAGCACGAGAATGCATTGTATTTAAATTATGTATAAATCCTTCCATTGCTTGGTATGTTTCTCTATCTATTTCAATATCTGCATATTTTTTTGCAAAGTTTTGGATTTTTTTAGCTCTTGTATCTCCAAATCTTCTTCTTAATTCTACTCTTTCATATTCCATATATCCACTTGTATTTTCAAGAGTAGGAACAACACCTTTTTCATTTTTTATCTTTTCCATTATTTCTTTTGCTATTTCTTCAGAGCTTTCTAGACTAGAAAGAAGTTCAATAGTTCTTTTTAAAGATGGAATAATTTTATTTTCACTCTTTATTTTTAATATTATATCATTTGCAACTTCTTTTGAGTATTTTACATCTTTTAACATATTTAAAGCAGATTCAAGAGCTGGAACTAAATCTTCTTCTTCATTTATTTTAGCTATTACCATATTTTTAACTTCATCTGCATTTTCAACATCTGTTAAAAGTTCAATTGCTTTTTGTAAATTCTTAGCATATAACTTTTGGTATGATTTTCTAATTCCTTGTGCCATAGCATATTCAAAGTTTGGTATACTTTGACCACCATGTTGATCATTTTGATTTGACTGAATTGCGATTGCTGCAAGTGCTGCATAACTTCCAATACTTTGTGGTTCTCTTAAATGACCTTCACCTGTACTAAATCCATCATGAAATAGTTTTATTAAATCTATTTGACAACATGTTGTAGTAAGTGTTAAGAAATCTAAATCATGTATGTGAATATCACCATTTATATGAGCTTGTGCATGATCTTTTTTTAACACAAACATTTGATAGAATTTTTTTGCGCCTTCTGAACCATATTTTAACATTGTTCCCATTGCTGTATCAGCATTTATATTTGCATTTTCTCTTTTTACATCACTATCTTTAGCATCTTGAAATGTTAACTGTTCATATGTTTTCATAATATCAGAATTCATTTCTCTTTGTTTTGTTCTTTCAGATCTATACAAAATATATGCTTTAGCAGTTGCTGCATGACCTTCTTCTATTAAAACATGTTCTACAGCATCTTGAATTTTTTCAACTGTAGGGCATTCCTCATTTTGTGTTTTTTCAACATACTTACATACCTTAGTTGCAAGTTCCTCTGCTTCTTCGTAATCTTTTCCACCAACAGCTACTGCTGCTTTGTAAATAGCCTTAGCTATTTTTTCGACATTAAAAGGAACTTTTCTTCCATCTCTTTTAATAATCATTGTAATCATATATACACCATCCCTTGTATCTTTCATCAGCAACATATACAATATATTGTGATTTTCTGACTATGATTATAGCACTAAGAAAAATGTCTGTCAACGATTTTTTGAAAATAAAAATAAAAAATTTAAGCCATTTTTTTCCAATTTTTATGACATTTTTTTACAAATATTTATATACTTAAACAAGAGATATTTTTATTCTACATAACGATTTTACATTAATGAAATATTAAAGGAAAAAAATATACATTATATTGTATACATAATTTTTATAAATACAATATAATGTATTAATTAGATAAAATATATATAATTTCATACGCAATAAATAACAAAAAGCACAAAGAATGTATTACTACATCAAATATAACTATTCCTTTTATTTTATTTGAAGTTCTTAGATAAATAAACAAGAAAATTCTAAATATAATTTCAAAAATAACAAACATAATCATATATCCAAACGGACAGTTATAATACGATAAATTAAAAAGGTTATCTTTAATACCTGATATAAACCTTGTACCACCACATAACGGGCATGGCCTTCCTGTTACATTTTGATATACACATGTTGTAAGTATTGGTGAGATACAATACATAATCCTAGCAAATAAAGGGAAAAAAACTATATATATTGAAAGACAAAGCATAGTCACACTCAAAAATATATAGTTTTTCTTTTTAAAATTAAAATGTATCATTTGATGTTATACCATTTTGTTCATTATCAATTTCTTGTTGTATCTCGTCATTGAAATTTTTAAACTCCCTTTGTAAATCATCTGAATTTAAAGCCATTCCAAAAACAAAGAACCAAAATACCATTATAACAATTGCAATTGAAGATAAAATCACACCAGCAATAGATGTTCCCTTATTTTGATTTTGTTTGCTTTTTATTACTAAATCAATAATTCCTAATATAAGCCCAACAAGTGCAGGTAAAAAAGCTATTATTCCACAAAACGGAACAAATGCAATTATTATAGATACAATTCCAAGTACTAATGCGGCAATTCCCATAAAAATTCCTCCTTAAACTATTATATACTAAATTATATTTACAATCAATAAAATAATTATGCGTTTTGTGTTAAAACTGGTATAATTTGTTTTTTACGTGATACTATTCCTGGTAAAAAAGCTGTATTTTCTTCAAGTGTTACATTATATGACTTTTCAACAAGTTTAGCATCTTTACCTAAAGCAATTACTTGAGAATTACTATTTATTATATCAGTAATTGCAAGGAAAAATAAATCTAATCCTTTTTCTTCTATCTTTTTATTTATTGATATCTCAAGTTCTTCTTTTCTTTTTAACATATCAGGAATACTTGCTGTATTTACTTGTGCAATAATTGTTTTATAATTTCCAATTGTAACTTCTTTTGCATCAAGACCTATTAGTTCGTCAGCACTAAGGTCTGATACGTCAGTCCCTGCTTTTAGCATATCAAGTCCATATTCTTGAATATTAATATTTGCAATTTTATTTAACTCTTCTGCCACTTTTATATCCTCTTTTGTACATGTTGGTGATTTAAATAAAAGTGTATCAGAAATTATTGCAGAAAGCATAAGAATTGCAATATTTTTTTCTATTTCTACGTTATTTTCCTTATACATTTTGTATAGTACTGTCGCAGTACATCCAACTGGTTCAGCTCTATAATATAATGGTTCAGCTGTTTTTAATCCACATATTCTATGATGGTCAACAACTTTTTTTATTTTTGCATTTTCAATTCCATCTACACTTTGTGCAAATTCATTATGATCAACAAGTATAACGGCTTGTCCCTCTTCCACACTTTGTATAAATTCTGGTTCATCTATTTTTAAATAATCAAATACATACTTTGTTTCTTTATTTAATTTTCCAAGAACACATGCTTTTGCATCTATTCCTAATTTATTTTCTAAATTTGCCATTACAACTGCAGATGTCACTGTATCTGTATCAGGACTTTTATGCCCAAAAACTAAAACTTTATTCATTTAACTTCCCCCTTATATTTACTATTTAGTTAAACTAAATAGTATTAAACTTACAAATAAAAATAAATTAAATACTATAGATATTATAGAAATTATTATTGCAAATATATATTTGTCTCTCTTTGCCTTATATTTCTTTTTATTACTAAGACTAAGTAATAAAGCTATAAGGGATATTATAAACCCACCAAAGGAAATAGCTATCAAAATACTATTTTCAAGAGATTTCATAATATTGCAAAACACAACTACAAACCCTAAAAAAAGCGAAAAAATTGCTATATTACTTTCTTTTACCATTTACTTTTTCTCCTTACGTTTACCAAATTTTTTCTTCTTGCCTTGTTAATATCCTATTTATATTTGCTCTATGTTTAAACATTATTATTGAACATGCAATTATAACAGGAATAACACACTCTTTTACAGAAAAAATTGTTATTACAACATATACAATTGTTCCAATTAATGTACCCATTGCAACAGTTCTTGTAATTAGTATAACAATTACTCCAACTATCATACATATAAGTGCTGTTTTTGCATCTAAAATAAAAGCTGTTGTCATTCCAACAATAACACCCTTACCACCTCTAAATTTATAATATATTGGATAACAGTGCCCTATTACAGCAGCAAGTATAAATACAGATTTTAACATAATTGAAATATCTTGTTTAAATATTTTCCCTATAACATATACAATAGCAAGAGATATAAATACTTTCAAAATATCACATATTATTACTACTGTTCCAAGAGGTTTTCCAAGAACTCTCATAGCATTTGCAGTTCCTGCATTTCCACTACCAAGTTTTCTAATATCTTCACCTGTTTTTAATTTACAGATTTCAATTGCAGGATTAACACTACAAATTAAATATGTAATAATGAAAGCTACTACCATATATACAGTCATAAAGTATCCCCCCAATGTTACCTCATAGTTTTATTTTTTACCTTTTTCTCTTATTATCATATGTATTGGTGTTCCTTTAAATTCAAAGTATTTTCTTATTTGATTTTCTAAGTATCTAACATAAGAAAAATGCATTAAAGGCTTTGAATTTACAAATATAACAAAAGTAGGTGGCCTTATTGATACTTGAGTTGCATAGTACACTTTAAGTCTTCTACCTTTATCAGAAGGTGGTTGAGTAATTGCAATAGCTTCAGCAATTACATCATTTAAAAGGCCTGTAGGTACCCTTAAGCTATTATTTTTATCTACTTCATTTATCATTTCAAATATATTATTTACTCTTTTTCCAGTAAGAACTGACATAAAGATTATAGGCGCATACTTAAGATATGCAAGTTTTGAATATACTTGTTTTTTGTAACTATCAAAAGTATAATTATCTTTTTCAATAAGATCCCATTTATTTATGACAATAATTACACCTTTACCAGCTTCATGAGCAAGTCCTGCTATTTTTTCATCTTGTTCAGTTACTCCCTCTTTTGCATCTATTAATATCATACATACATTTGCTCTATCTATTGCATTTTTTGCTTTTACAACTGAGTACTCTTCTATATCTTCATATATTTTATTCTTTCTTCTAATTCCTGCAGTATCTATAAAAGTATACTTACCATATTTATTATTAAGTTCAGTATCTATTGCATCTCTTGTTGTACCAGCTATATTTGATACAATTAATCTTTCTTCTCCAAGAATTTTGTTTATTAAAGATGATTTACCAACATTAGGTTTCCCTATGATTGCAACCTTTATTCTATCATCTTCTTCACTACCTTCAGAAATATCTCCTAAATTCTCATATATTTCATCCAACATTTCACCAATTCCAAGTTTCTTTCCTGCAGAAATTCCAAGAGGATCACCTAAACCTAAATCATAAAATTCATATATGTCGGCTGGTACTTCTCCTACCCTATCACATTTATTACAAACAAGTATAACAGGCTTTTTAGTATGTCTTAACATAAGTGCTATTTCCTTATCAGAAGGTGTAACTCCTGCTTTTACATCCGTAATAAACACAATAACGTCAGCTATATCCATAGCAAGTTCAGCTTGTCTTCTCATTTGCTTTAGTATTATATCTTCAGATTCTGGTTCAATTCCCCCAGTATCAATTATTCTAAATTTTGTATTTCTCCACTCACAGTCAGCATATATTCTATCTCTTGTAACTCCTGGTGTATCTTTTATAATAGCTATTTTTTCACCTGCAAGTACATTAAAAAGAGTAGATTTACCAACATTTGGGCGACCAACTATCGCAACTGTTTTCTTAGCCATAAGCCCTCCTTTTTTTATCAATATATATATTTTAACATTTTTATGTCAAAATGTCAAAAAATTATAATTTCTTTTTTCTATAATTAGAATAAAAATTAAGTATTAAAGCTATAACAATAAATATCAAACTAAATATTCTTAAAAGTGTAACATTATCATTATATAAACACGATGAAATGCCAAATACAATTGCTAGTAAAGCTAGAACTATAACAATTATTTCTAATATTTTTTGTTTTAACATTATATCACCTACACTAATTTTATTACTAAATTGTAAATAAAGCAATAAAAATAACCCCACTTAACAAAATGTTAAATGAGATTATTTTAAATATAACTAATTTTTAAAGTGTTATTACTCCATCTGTACATGTTATTGTTTTTATTGAAGACTCAAGATTCCATAAACTTCCTTTACTTATACTATTCCACTGTTCCTTTGTACCCTTAAAATTTATATTAGCTAAGCTACTACAGCATGAAAAAGCTTGAGATCCTATATTTGTTACACTATTTGGAATTGTTATATCTGCTAAACTACTACACAACTCAAAAGTATCATTTCCTATACTTGTTACTCCTTCCGGTATTGTTATACTTGTTAAGCCGCTACATCTACCAAAAGCACAATCTCCTATACTTACTACACTGTCTGGTATTTTTATACTTGTTAAGCTGCTACAATTATAAAAAGCAGAACCTCCTATACTTGTTACACTATCAGGTATTTTTATACTTGTTAAGCTGCTACAATTATACAAAGCACAACCTCCTATACTTGTTACACTATCCGGAATATCAATTTCTGTAACTGATTTTAGCGCATTCCCAAATATTCCTCCAAAAGCATAATTTCCTATTTCTGTTACAGTTTCAGGAATTTCAATTTTTTGTACATTATTTAAAAATGACCTTCCTGCTCCATCATCACTATATTCTCCACCTGAATACGAAGCATCACAAATTATTTTCTGACATCTTGATGGAATTCTTACTTTAGGATAATTTGTTAAATTCTCTTTATACCCTACTATTACATTATATCCCTCTTCACCTTTTGTGTCATTTTTCCATATAAAACAATTTTCTGGAGTCGCATTTTTATCCCATTTGTTTGCATCGAATGATGCTTTACCTGATATTGAGATATTTACATCATTAGTCCAAGTTTTTTCATTTTTTGTTAATTCATCTGTTCCAACTAATTTATCTTCTTCTATTACAAATTTTCCTTTATATTTTTCAGAAAAACTCGGTATATATTCTTTTATTTTATCATAATCTGAAGTAGATATTTTTTCATTTCTCTGTCCTTGTTTATCTGTATATTCTTTTGCTACTGTAAGTGCTAAATCATCTTGGAATGTTCTTACATCTTCCTTAAATGCTGATTCTTTTACACTTGATACTGGATTATTTTTTGTTATTGTAAGTATTACTACTGCTGCTAGTATTATTATAACTATAATTGTTATTATTAACACTATAAGTGATATACCTTTTTTCTTTTTCATGTATTATCTCATCCCTTCTTTTGTTTTTTAACATATATAGTATATATTAAATTTAAATAATTTACAATAAAATTACATTTGTTTTAAATATCATTTATGTTACAAAAAAGCTGCATTTGTGTTACAGTTGTAAAATGTTGTTTTTTAGATTATCAAAATATGCTTTGTTATATAAATATTTTTCATCGTCTGGTCTTATTTTACCTACTAATTCGTTATATTCCATTGCCATTTTATAATTTCCTATTTTATCATAACACAAACATAATCCAAGGTAAGGTATATAATCATAACATTCCAAATTTTCAAATCTACCACTATTTATATCTTGTTTTAAATTAATAGCCGTATTATACCAATATATCGCTATATCGTATTTTTCCTTTTGTATGAAATAATTTGCTACTTCACAGCAAATATTGGCTCTAGGTGCGTCATATTCTAGACTTTTTAATAGAAATCTAATTTGATTTTTATAATCATTTATGTTATAAAAACAACGACTAATTTCAATACATGCATCTATTTTATTTTCAACCCATGCCTCATCCATATTTAAAAAATCCCTATATTCTTTAATAGAGTCTTCATACATTCCATGATAATATAATTCTCTAGCATAATAATATTGCTGTCTTGCATCAAGCTTAATTCCATTATTTATCATTTTTTTAAATATATTTAAATTTCTTTTACTATACTCTTTCTTTACACTTTTATGTGATATTGCAATATTTGAGTATAGTATATTTCCTGTAGGAACTATAACTTCATGAACAGGGCTTACCCATTTGTATTTATTGTTATTTTTAACTAATCTTTCTCTATTATATGAAAAAGTAGGATTTCCATTTTTATCATAGACTGTGTTATATTTCATCATTACAATATCTATATTCTTGTCTAAAGTCTTCTTTAGTGAAATAAACATTTCTCTATCTTTTTTTAATATAACATCATCTGCATCAAGCCATAATATATATTCTTTTGTTGCCTTTGAAAAAGAAAAATTCCTTGCTTTTGAGAAATCATCACACCATTTAAAGTCATACACATTATTTGTATATCTTTGTACTATTTCTTTTGTTTTATCTTTAGAACCAGTATCTACGATAATTATTTCATCTACTAAATTTTTAACACTTCTTAAACATCTCTCAATTACTTTTTCTTCATTTTTTACTATCATACATAAACTTATACTAATCATAAAAAGCCTCCTTAATACTATGGTATTAAAAAAGCTTTTATTTAGAATGAATTATATATAATTTTTAATTTCTTCATATATACAATAATTAATTATTTTTGTAATAGAAATATTGTATTTTTTAGTAAAATCAGAAATAGGGTCATATAAGCTTTTATATATTCGTATTTTAACTTGCTCCCCTTCTTCCCTTTTGTATATATTTATTTTATTTAAGTTTTCTTTAAAATTATTTTTTATTGCCTGATTTATAAATTCATTAAAACTTATTTCTTTGTTTTTTATTATTCTTTCAATCTCTTCTTTACATGTTATAGAAATTTCCATAGTCATATATACTCTTTTTTCGTTAAATTCTTTCATAGTTTCCCCCATTTTTGAAAAATATAAATATATTATACATTCTTTAATAGTTTTTAAATAGTGTCAAAAAAACGCTTTTTATTGCCTAAATGTGTTGATTTTATTTCTATAAAGAATTATAATTATTCTATACATATAGATAAAATTAATATTTTATAAATATTTTATAATTTTTAATAAAAATATATAAATATGCATATAAATTAATATATTTTTTACAAATATGTAAATAAATGGTAAAGGAGGTTTTGTTCTGAAAATAAATGAAGACTTAAGGAATTATCTTGATAGTATAACATTAAATTACTCTATTACTATTACAGATACAAATAATATGATATATTCAAATAGCTTAAATAGTAACGAAGAAATTTCAAATAAGCTAAAAGAGCAGTTATATAAAATATATAATGATAAAAAAATAATGAAGTACTTCAAAGAAATAGATAAACTAGAAAAGAATAATATTGAATACTCACAAAATGTTATATTAAAAAAAGATCTTACAAAAAGCAAAATCATAGATTATGACTATCTAATACAAAAATTGGTATATACTCAGAATACAAATATACCAATTCTAAATTCAAAAAACTTAGAGGGATATTCTTTAAAATGCATAATTCCAATTAATAACGATTTTTTTAAAGGCTCTTTAATAATTCAGACAAATGAATATAAAATGTCATCAGAGATAAAGGAATCATTTTTCAGATTCTGTTATGGTTTGTTTTTTATAGTTCAAAACTATATTTTATATGGTAGTTATGAGCAATATAGATTATTTTAAAAAAGAGTAGCAAAGTCAATTTTATTTCATTAAATATACTATAAGGAGTTATATTTAATGAAAGGATGATACTTTTGTTTGAATTACTATCCGGAGCTCTTTTTAGTATATCAGCAAATATTGACAATATACCAATTGGGCTTTCTTATGGAGTTAAAAAAGTTCATATTTCCATATTAAAAAATATAATAATATGTATTTTTACTTCATGTGCAACTTTTTTATCTATGATTATTGGACAAAATATAGCTAATCTATTTGATATTAAAATCACAAATATGATAGGCTCTATTTTATTAATATTTTTAGGGATATATCCTCTTTTTAAAAAAATTTACAAAATATGTAGAAATAATAAAAGATGCATTAAAGAAATAAAACAAAAAGAAAGGCAAAATAACAATTACATAACTTTAAAAGAATTAATAGCTATAATACTTACACTATCATTAAATAATATTGCTGCTGGTATTGCTGCAAGCATCACAGGAGTTAATGTAATTTCTACAACTATTTGTACTTTTATATTTGGTTCAATATTCCTTTTTATTGGAAATAATCTAGGAAAAAAAATTAACAATAAATTAGTTGAGAAATATTCTGAAATAATTTCTTCCATTATTCTGATATTAATAGGAATTATGGAGTTATTCATATAAATAAGTGAACTTTTATTTTCTAAGTTCACTTATATTTTTATATTTAAATAATCTATCTAGAAGAAAATAAACTTCAAAGCACTTTATATATAGTACTCTGAAGTTTTAAATTTTTATTGGCAGGGGTGGAAGGAAACATATCGTAAAAATAGCTTTAATTATAACTTAATATATTTTTGGTAATAACAACATTGAAAATTCAGCACTTTTAGCTATTAGTTTAACTCACAAATTTTGTTTAATATATGTTTGATATATTCATGATAACAACAAAAATATGGGTACAAATATGGGTACAAATATTTATAAAAATTTGCCAAAGTCAAAATGTAGTAGCACACTTAAGTTATTTAAATAATTGCCTATTTACATTTAATATGTTATAATAAACACAAGATACATTATGTTGCCGATAGTAAGAGAAATCTTACTATCTTTTTTACAACTAAAGAGCAGAACTAAGTCTGCTCTAATTTATTTTGTAATTCATCTATTTCTTGGCTTAAATGTATTATCACTTTACTACTTAATTTCTTTTTTAATACAAGTTCATTTAATTTATTTTTCTTCTTATTAAGTGATAGTAGTATATTATATTTCTTCATTTTATCACTTCCTAATATGATTATAGCATATTTATGTATACTTGTATATACTTTCGACAAATGTAGACAAAATTAAGGAGTAAGTTGCCTTACTCCTTTTAAGTCAAGAGAGTTAGGTGGGGTGGTACTCCCACATCTCCTACATCTTTCGATGGGCTACGGCTACCAGTTCCGTCCTCAGAACTCTCTTATTATATTTTATGCTTATATATAGTATAGCATACATTTTTTTACTTGTCAAATTAAATTTTTTTAAAATGTCCATATTTTTTGTACTTTTCTATTTTTTCTTCAGCCATAACATACATAGTTCTAACAAACTGTTGTTTTTTACCACTAGCCCTTACAACTACAAGGACCATTTCTTTATTTATTATATACTTTTTAATATATTCTATGGAATTTTTCTTTTCGTCTCTAGCAACATATGTAGGATTCTCAATAATATTACTTATTTGATGTCCATATTTTTCATAATCATTCATATGCCTTACTTTAATATGTTCAATATTGCTATTTCCTATATAAATAGCTGTATCTTCTTCAATATCCAATCCTAATGTTTCTATTACTTTTTTTGTAATTTTACCTATTTTTCTATTCATATATACTCCTCTTGACCTTATCATATATATTATACTTTCTTCGACATATAATGTCAATATTTTAAGTAACAAAATTGCAATATTATTTTAAGTGGTATTTTCAAATTTCAAATATATTTTAAATTAATGTACTATTTATACACTTTAGTGAACATAATTACAAAACATTTTTGTAACATTTGGTGGTAGGTTAAGCCTACCAATCTATATTTTATCAGCAAATCCCTCTTTTAAATAAGTTCCATCACTTAATTTTAAAAAGCCATTTTCAGAGCCTATCACATTAATTATTTCACCTTTTTTAGCTAATCTTACTACTTTAGAATTTAAATTTGCTCTTGCTCTTATATTTGGATATTCGGCATTTACTCTATATTTTGTTGTATTAGAAATATTATCATTTCTATTTATAGCCTCAGCATAACCTATTCTTAAATAATTTCCATCAGAAAGTTTATAAAAATCTCCACTTGTTCCTACTACAGTTACTATATTACCGCTATTTTTTTGGTAAGCCACACTTGCTTTTAAAGTTGGAGCTGTTCTTATATTTGTTCCATTATATAAAACTCTATAATTTGAACCTGTTTGCACTCCTGTGCTTACTTTATATGCATAGCCCATTCTTATATAATTGCCATCAGAAAGTTTATAAAATCCATTGTCAGAACCAACAACATATATTATATCACCACTGTTCTTTTGATATGCTACTGCTGAATTTAAAGAAGCTCCACGTCTTATATTTGTGCCATTATAGCATACTCTATATGTGTCATAACTATTGCTTGTAATTGGTGGTACATTAACAACTTGTTTTGTATAATCATTTCCTAATTTATTTGCTACATCAGCTTTTAATTGTTCAAAAGCATCTTGATGTTCAACATAATATTTAGGACAAACTTTACCAGTTACATCATAATGTCTTATTATGTCATTTTGATTTAATCCATATTTTTTACATAAGTGTGCAAGTAGTTTAATCAAACTAGTATATGTTTGATTATTAAATTTGCCGCCCCAATCTGGATGACAATTTTCAATACCAATAGAATTTAAATTCATATTGTAATTTCCAGCGTGATGAGCTACCTCGTCTTCAGGCATACAAGCAATTATTTCTCCATTTAATCCAATGATAAATTGTGAACTGGCATATTTTTCTTGATATTTTAAACTTTCATCTGCTTTTTGATATTTTAAACGTTCAAAATAATTTCTATTTCCCATTGCGCTTGAACCAGCATTTCCTACCCAATGTATCACTAATTTTTTTGTTGCTTGTCTTTTAATACCTGGCCTTGAATATTGATTAATACTTAAATATGCATTTTGTATATTCATGATTCTTCAGCTCCTTTTCCGTTATCTTCTGTGAACTCATTGTAATCTACTATATCTTCGTTTTCCATGTTACCACTCCCTTTTTTATTTAACATAATTAGTCTCTTAAAATCGATTTTAAGCCATTTTTAAAAGCAAGGTATAGTAATTACACCTTGCTATTTTTCGTTATTTTCTTGATTTTTAGTTTCTACATTTTTCTGATATTGTGTTCCAAAATAAAATGCAATTATTGTTGTAAATATTGTTAGAAATTGTTCTGCGTTTATTATTTTTCTACACGCTAGTACACAAAATACAAGTGTTAATGCTAATGTTACAATACTCTTAACATCTAGTAGTTTTTTCATACTATCACCTCTTTTCTACAATCCCATTTTCGCTAAAAAATAACCCAAAATTGCTGTTACAATTCCGAGTTATCATTAAGCTCATAACTTTGTCCCAATTTTTTGCGGGTTTATCTTCTATCGACTTTACTCTGTCATCAATCTTATTTACATCTTCTCTCATTGCTTTAGTTTCTGTTGCTATTTCTTTTACAGATGATGTAAGTTCGTATATATTCTCAACTTTATGCTCTAATGTATCAATTCTCTTATGTGCTTGTTTTGTAGACTCATCTACTCTTACTAACATTTCATTTTCCACTTGCTACACCCCGCTTTCTTCAATTTTTAGTACTTTATATTTTTGAAAAATTTTATTTTCTTTTTCTTCATAATATACTTGCAAATACTCTGTATCTAAATTGTAAGAAGGTTCTTCAGTTTCAATTAGTTCTTTATACCCTGCTTGCAAAAAATTTTCATCACGTGGATTTATTACTTGCTTATTATCATATTCTAAAATTTTTGTTTTATCTGCTTTCTCTACCTTATATTTATTTATAAACTTATACATTCCTTTACCTCCAATATTCCACTTCGGCTTTACTTGGTTTTGTGTCTGTTATTATATCAAATTCACAACTACCATCAAATAATGTTATTTCTGGTACAATTATATCTTCTTCATAAACACAATCATTAGCCAATTGATAATAGAACACTAAATCTTCCAAAGAATCTAGCCAAGCTTTATATTCTTCAACAGTTGTAAAATTTGGATTATTAATATAAACAATTCTTCCGCTTGCATAAAATCCAAATTTACCATTTGCAGCCCAATTTACACAAGGCATATATTTACACAATTGCTCTAAACTTCCTTTTGCTTTTTTATATGCGTTTAAAGCATTATAAATAACTAATCTATTAGGACTAAATGAAATACTCGAAATAACATAATTTCCGTTACTTGATATTGTTGATTTATAGTTTTTTCTATAAATTTTTTGGTCTTTAAAATCTAAATAATCGCTTACCTCTCCAATTTTAATTATTGGACTTTCTAAATAAATATTTGTTTTTTCTTCATTATCTCCACAAGTTATTTTAACAGGTATTTTGTATTTTCCATAAGGTTCATATTCATGAACTTCTGAATAACTACCCTCAATGCAAAGTGGATATATCGTATCATCTATTTCAGTACCCACACTGCTAGCAGCACAATATATAAATATATCCCCTATGTTTATATCTTCCGCTGGGGTTATTATTCTTGGGTTTGCTGTTAGTGTGTTTGTGTACTGTGATGTACTTCCATCAACTGCAGTTTTATATAAACTTGTATAAAAATTACCTGTTTTACCTGCTAATGTATATGTTTTACCAGCCCTAAAAATGAGTATTGTGTTTGGATTATTCCATTTACCTGCTAATCTTAAACTAAAAGTTCCTGTTGTTTTTCCTTTTAGATAAATAGATAAATCCTTATTTACTGTATAATTTACTCCAGCAATAGTTCCAGTAGCTCCTGGTACTAAATTATTTACTAAAATATTGTTTGTTAAATCACCCGTTTCTTTAACTTCTACTGGTGTATCTATAGTTGGTGTAGTTTCTTGTGTACAATTCCCATATATTGTATAATTTTTTAATTCTTTATTTTTTGCATTTTTTAATAATAACGGTAATTTTCCACTTATTTTTGTTAATATTCCATTTAAACTTTGCATTAATCTTCTTCTAAAATTAGACATTTGCAACACCTACCAATATTCCTATGTCGTTTACAATACTGCATTGATACGTCTTGTTTGCTTCTATAGACGGTGTTTCTAGCCATCTAATCGTGTTTGGCAAAGTTAAAGTAGTAGCTGTACTACCGCTTATAAACTCAAACATAAACTCATTTAATTGTGTTGTATCTGTTATTGCTGCAAGTGTGATATTTAAACTTGATACTTCACCAAACTTATAAAATTTATTTGACTGTATTTCTTGCGTACTTGATGTACTTTCTACTATTTCTACAGAATAATTTTTACCATTAGTTCCATCTTTTCCGTTAGTTCCATTCGTACCATCTTTGCCATTAACTCCGTCTTTTCCATTTTTTCCATCAATACCTTTTTCTCCTTGAATACCTTGGATTCCCTGCTCTCCTTGTGGCCCAATCGGTCCTTGGATTCCTTGTTTTCCTTGAGAACCAACCTCGCCTTTAGGTCCTTGTATTCCCTGAGGCCCTTTTTCTCCTTGAACTCCCTGTGGTCCTTGAGGTCCGGTATCTCCTTTTTCACCTTTTAATTCTTCTTTGTGTCCTTTAACATATGTTTCAACTGCACTTGGAACTTGTTTATCAGCATATTCTTTTGCGTTTTCAAGAGTTTTTGTATCTTGTTCATCAACATATGTTTTATTAACTGTTCCTTCTATATTTGCACTTATGACATTATCTTTTATTGTTATATTTTCACCTGCTATAAGCTTATCTTGTTTAGTATTTACAATATCAATAATGTTTGGATAATCATCTTCTATTGTAGCTGTAGCATTAATTGCATTAAGTACTTCTACATAGAATTTTTTTGACTTAAAAACAGCTATTCCGTTTACGTTTTCATCTTGTGTAATTCTTAATTGCATATATAAATATCCGGAACTACTTAGCAAACTTGATTTTATTTGTAAAGTATATGTTTCATTTTCTTTTGTCATTTGAATGTAGCCTTTTTCTCCAGTTTCTTTTTCAATTTCAAGCCATGCTACACCATCTACAAACTCTTCAAAATTAAATATTATTTTTCCTTGTAGATTTTCTCCAGTTATTCCAAGCACTGTTTTATCTAATATTATCATGCTATTTGATAGCACTTTTATATTAATATCTTTGTTTATCATATCAAATCACTCCGCATCTATTTCAATATAATTATCTTCTATATCATTTTTTCCTAAATAAATGATTTTTGATTTTACAGCATAATCAAGTTTTCCATTTTCATCTTCTACTTTTTCTTTACTCACTATGATTTTTCCAGCCGCTGCTTTTAATATTCTTAGCTTTATTTGTTTATTTTCTATTATCATTTTTATCTCCTTTTTTTACGACAAGGTCCAATTTTTTTCAGTAGCAATAGCTTTTTCATTATCAGTTAATTTCTCTAAATTGATTTTGCCTAAAATCAATTTTTTTGGATTCTCAGTATTTTCTAATGCATATAAAATACTTAATAAAGTTTCATGTGTAAGCTTTGTTGAATCACTTAACACTAATCTGTTAAATGAAATTTTTCCAGTTAGCTGAATTTTTTCTAAATTATAGCATGCTGTGAAATGACAATCTCCTTTCGCACTTGAAAAGTCTATTCCATTTATTTGCTTTAAATTATTACAATATGCAAAAGACATAAGAAAATTTGTTACATTGCTTGTATTATTTAAATTTAATTCTATCAAATTTTTACAACCCAAAAAAGTTGCATACATAGTTAGCACGTTTGAACAGTCAATATTTAATTTTTCAAGTAATTCACATGAACCAAAAGTTGCGTTTAAGTTTGTTGCTTTTTGTGTATTTAAGTTTTGAATATTCTTCAATTTCTTGCAATTTGCGAATATATTAGCGAAATTTGTTACATTACTTGTATTTTGAAATTGTACATTTGTTAAATTAGAACATCCATTGAAAGCAGAAGACATATCTGTTACATTATTTGTCATACAATTTTTTAAACTTACATCTATAAAATTGTTGTTTGATTTAAATAAAGAACTTATATTTCTTAAATTATCATAATAATTATATATTTCAATTTTAGATCCATTTTCAATTTTATTTATTACTTCTTTTAATAAATCGGCATTTTCATCTTCAATATTTTTTCTTGAGATTATAAATGTTTCTGTTTCGCCGCTTGCATACGTAACTTTTAATGTATATCCTGCTGCAACATTATCTAATTTTATTTTCAATTTAAATGTACTATCTGTATAAATCTTGCTTGGTTCCGTAATTATTTCTGAAATTCTCATGTTAACACCTCATCATTTTCCCATTTTTTTTGACAATTGGAAGAGCTCTTAATATTTTTCCTTTTACACATACAAAAATATTCGCTTTTAATTTACTATTTTCGACTTGTACAAGTGCACGTTTCAAAGCACCGATTTATTCTTATTTTCACGTCTTTATAATTTAAGTAAGATAATCCATTTTGCGTACTTCTAATATATAATCTAACAGTAAAATCGTTATTGTTTTTCATCATTTTATATATTGTATCAATTTCACTTTCTGTAAATGATATTGTTCCTGTTGCATTTTTGTATTCTTTATAATTTATAATAGCAGTTTTGCCATCTGTTTTAAAGATTCCTAATTCAACTTTTGCTCCTGCTGCATTTGTATACGTATAATTCAATTTATTGCTTAATATCAAAATATTATCAGTTGAACTTAATTTTGCAATATCATATGTTGTTGCAGATATATTACCACTTTCAGTCCAAAGACCGCTATCTGATCTTCTTATTCTTGTTCTTATATAGTAAGTAGTGTTTGGATTCAAATTACTAATAACATATGTATTTCCTCCATTGCAATCCTGCCAACCGCCACCGTTTATACTATGTTGCCAAGCATTAATACTAGAATCTGCTTCCCAATGTATTGAAACTGTATTAATACTTCTCGCTGAAACATAATGCTGAGTAAAATTTGAATACCTAGGAATATTTGAAAGCCACATGTTGCCTCCACAGCTAATATTTCCAGGTGTATATGAAGCACTTGAGCTTTGAGAATAGCTTGCACTACAATATATTGCTTTTGTTCCATCTGCGTTGTGCCATACGTTTTTGTCTCCACTTGCTATAGTTATTGCACCACCAGCACTAAGTGATTTTTGAGAGTAAGCATTATAAACTTCGCCATCGACATTGACAACTATTGTACTTCCAATCGTGCTAAAACTATAATTTCCTGTCGCTCTTAATATAACTTCCCAATGCACACTACTATAATTATCCATACTGGTCCAATTTTCCCACACATTTAACTCAAGTCTATAATTTCCATTTATACTTCCTGTTGCACTCCAACTAGCCATTATTTTTCACCTCTACTCTTCTTCAAAATATTGTAAATAAATTTGACCTTCCTCGAGTTCACTTGGATATTCACTTCCAATTTTTATTTTACTTGTCAACATATATGCACTTCCATCTTTTACATTTGCTATTTCAGTTTTTAATTCTTCTATTAATTCACTTACATCTAATTTTATATCTTTATAAATACTTTTAAATTCTAGCATTTTTCTTGTATCTTTAAATTCACTAATACCACTTGCTGAAGTTTTAAATTGTGCAAACTCAAATTGATATATATTTCCTTTGTTAAACAAATTTTCTTGTGTCACACTTGGATATGCAGTTGTACTCTTTATAACTTTAAAAGATGCTTGCAAAAAATCTGTTTCAGTATTTGTTTTACTTAAATCAATTTCACAAACAAGTTTACAAAATGCATCATTTGAAGTCACTTCTACTTGTTCTTCACCTACAACTTCTAAAAAACCTCCCTGCACGCAAAAATATCCGGATCCAATCGTAATATTATTTGCACTGTTATTCATTTCACAGCCTTGAATTATGCCATTGTTTCCGTCCAAAAACACGTTCATAAATAGCCTAAACACTGTATTTGCAAATACTTGCTCACTAAACGTATGTCCTTTTAACATCTATCTCAACTCCTTTTTTAATTTGTCTATAAAATTAATTCTCATATTTCCAGTTGTAAATGTAATAAAATTTCCACCAGTGTCGTTTATTGCTGAAATATAAGTATTTAAAATTATATTATTTCTTGTTTTAACATTTATCGGTGTTCCAATTCTTAAATCATTAACATTTATAATTTTTGAATTTTTATACAAATCAAATGTGATCATATGCTTATATGTATTTGATTTAAATTCATTTAAAGCTGTTTGATAAGCATCTTCAACTTTTTCTGTATAAACTACTTCAATATCACCAAATGCACGATTTTCATCATTAATATTATCAGTTACTGATCTATCGCTCTTTAAAAACCAATTGTGTTCACTTTTATCTTTGCATAAAACAATTACTTTTGCTGTAACATTTTTTTCAAATAATTCTGTATAATTTGTAATATCTGCAAGTGTTGCATCAACATTCTTTGTCTTTGCACTTTCTTTATATATTTTTAATTTAAGTCTTTTGTTATTAATTGAAAATTCAAGTATAATATTATAATTTTGAGTACAATTTGTAACAAAAGTATGAAAATTGTATATGTTATTTTCAACGTTATCTATACTTTTATTAACTTTTGTATGTGTTAGTATTTCTACATCTAAGAAATTAATATTAAGCAATGTATCATTACTATTTGTAAAATTTTGCTGAATTGTATATAAAATAAAATCTTCGATACCTTTTTCTGATATCAAAGATTCATTTTTTAATATTATTTTTCTATCAAATATATTTGAAATATATTTACATGTTATAGAATTTTTCTTTTCTCCACTTTCATTTACTATATCGTCAATTATTCCTAAAAAATCTGTTTTACCATTTTTTTTAAGTAGAACAAAATCCTTATTAGATATGTCTAGTTCTTTTAAAATATCAAAAGTAGTTTTTGAATTTGTTTCTTCATCAATATTTATATTGTAATTTTCATAATTTGATATTTCTTTTAATTTAAAAGTTTGTCTATCAAAAAAGTAAGCCACTTGTTCATTTAACTCAACTTTTTCTTCTAATTTTTTTAATATTTGTATTTTTTTACTTTCATAAATAGTATCATCATATATACCTTTTGCTTCTACATTAACCGTTTTAACTCCGCCAATTTCCCCCGACGGTAAATTACATTCAAAATATCCAGAATTTTCGTTATATTTTAATATATAATCTTGATTTTCAAACTTTACTTTTACTTCTATTTGTATCATACTACACCGCCTTGTACTCAAGATATACTGTTAATTTTGCATTTGTTATATCACTATCAGCTGAAAGCCTTATTTCGCATACTCCAGTCGGTAATTTAAAAAAATTTATATTATTAATATCAAGATTATCAAAATAATTTGTTAATGTTCCGTCTTGATTTTCTTTGTATATGTACAAATCATCATCTTTTGTAGAATATAGTATTTTTTCATATTCTTCTAATGTTTCATCAATTGCTAATTCAAATATCTTATTTTTATTTACATACACTTCGAATTTGGGATTAATTACATATCCTCCAATTTCGAGCTTAATAGGAGCATCCACATGACCTGAATTTTCAAAAGTGAAACTTCTATTGTCATAACTCTTAAATCTACTATCCCACTTAAAATCCCATCTGATTTCATTTTCATTTTTTGTCATATCATATGTTGTTTCAACATCTTCATACCAAAGCCCCAAGCAATCAAAATTTATCGGACAGTGCAAGTATCCATCCACTGATTTTTCTGATTTTTCTAAACTTTCTATATTTACAAATTTATAATATTTTTTAATAAAATTGTACTTAAAAGGAATTTCATATACAAATTTTATTTTCTTAGAAGTTTCAATATAGTCTATTAAATTTTTAACATTATCATATGAACTAAATATTGCTTCACCACTTATTTTCCCTTGGGCTAATTTTCTTATATTATCTATAAAAGAATTGCCAATTTTTTGATATTCTGTTTCATAAGAATATCCTAAGCCGTTTGGATCTGACAAAAAGCAAAATTTATCTTTATCCATTAAGTCATATTTTTGCCCTTTTTCGTTTTCTAAATAAAACTTTCTTACCATATTTCACCTCCAAAATAGCATCAAAAAAGAGCTAAACATTTTATATGTTCAACTCTTCTAAATTTATTTAATTTTTTTATTTCCAACTTGCAATGATATTAAATCATATTTTTTATATGTGTTATCAACAAACTGTATTATCATATAAAATTTTTGATTTTCACTATTTATAGTGACTTTACCTTCAATTTTATATCTAAGATTTGTTTTAACAAAAGTATAATCAGTTTTGTTTCTAGAATATTTTGGATTATTTAAATTATCATCTAAAATAGTTTGTGCATAACTCATTAAATCAATGTTACTTGGTTCAATACTATCATGTTTACCGACTATTAGCTGAATACCCAAAACCGTTAAATAAAAATATTACAGCTAATACAATAAGTACAAAAAATATAATAAATTTTATTATTATAAATTGATCACCTTTAGTATGATCCTCTATTTGATTTTCATTACTTAATTTTCCTAATTCTTCTTTTTCTTTCATTTAGACCAACTCCTTTATAAAATATAACATATTTTATCACAAGATGTTGTCGAAATTTGTCAATGAATTAACTGCTATATTTGCATACCAAACCTTTTATTTACTGTATCAATTATTTTATTCATTTCATTATTATCTAAATGTTGTGTATTTATAATTATATTAGGTTGTAATATTTTAGGTTGTAATTGAGTATTTATTGTTTGTGATATACTACTTTGTATTTTTGGTATATTCTGCAAAGAATTAAAGTTTAAACTCATTACTCCGTTAAACTTATTCATAAGCTCCTGACCAAATTTAAGCATATTACTTATAGTACTCGATTTTTCTTTATTAATTCCTTTTGTAACACCTTTTAGCAAGTTTTTTGCAGCCTTTTCCGTTTCTTTTGAGGGAGAATGTTCATCCCAAGCTTGTTGTCGTATTGCATTTAGTCCCTCTACTCCAAAACTATGCATACTACTTAATGCTTCTTGTCTTAATAGCTTATTATTTATACCTTTTGATACACCTTTTATCCAGTTTTTACCTGCTTCTTCAAATTTTGATGATATATTTAATTGATTTACTGCTTCTTGCCCTAGAAATTTCGCTGCATCTTTTACACTTGTATCATTTCTTACAAAAGCTGTTATCTCATTTATTTTGTCTTGCATATCCTTGGGCATCTGTGCTATTGCATTATTATAATTTTCTCTTGAATTTGTTGCTAAAGTAGTCCAAGCAGCTATTAGTTCCGGACTTAATTCATTTACAGAACTTGTCATTGAAACTAATTCTTCAGCAATCAAAGATACATTTTTTTGAGATTCTTCTACGTTCGTTGCATATATTGAATTTTTTGCATCTTTATTAACTTGTTTTTCTATATCATATATTTTTTTCTTTTGATTTAGAGTATCAGTTTCATTTTTTACTCTTTTAGACAACTCTTGTTCTTGTGCATTAGTCACGCTTTTATATGTTTCAGTAGTTGACTGTTCTATTTTTTTTAAATCTTCTGCTTTGCCGCTTAATATAAGTTTAGAGTTTTCTTCATATTTTTGAATGTCATAGCTATATTCATTAATTTTTTGGCTTTGTTCTTTCAATATATTATTTAAATTATTATATTGTTCTTCTGCTTTTTTTAAATCAGATAATCTATCTCCTTCAAACAAATACCATTGCGAATTTATGTCAACAATTTCTTGCTTTTTATCTGCTATTGCTTTTTGTGTAGCTAAATAATCTTCGTATAATTTTGTTTTATTTTTTATTGCATCTTTGTATTTTTCTTCGTTGGCGTCAAGTATGATCTGTGCTTTCTTTTTTAGTATTAGTTTATCAATTTCATCTTGTAAATTTCTATAATTATTTATAATATTATCAGTTTGTGAATATTCTGTCCCAAGTGCTTTATTTAATTCATTTAAAATAAATTTTGTTCTTAATTCATAGCCATTTTTAACTTTTCCGTTTTCATCTACTAAACTAGAAAGTTCTTTTTTTAGAGATTTAACATTATTAATTTCAGATAAATTTGCATTTAATGTTTCATTTATTGCATCAATATTATTTTGCCTTGCTTGATTTTGCATACTTATATTATTGATAAAATCGTCTGAAGCACTTAAAGATTTCTGAACTGTTTCATTTATTTTTTTATCTAATGAAGTTAAAATTCCAATTATAGCACTTGTGCCTGCTACTACTAAAGACGCTTTTCCTGCGAAACTTCCTAATCCATTTGAAAATTTTGAAAATGTTGTAGTCGCTGTTTTAGATTTTACATCTAATTCCCCTATTTTTTGTGCAAATTTACCTAAATACTTTATCGTATTTCCTGACACAGTACCAATTTTTCCCAAAACAGAAACAAGTGGTCCAACTGCTGCAACAAATAAACCTATTTTTATAATATTATCTAATGTTGCTTCATCCATTTTTTCTAGTTTTTTTAGCCATTTTTCACTACTGTCTAATATTCTATTAAAACTTGGTAACAACTTATTTCCAATTGTAGTACCAAAATCTTTTAGTTTATTTATTGTAATTTTTAATTTACTTTCTGTTGTTTCATATCTTTTATTTGCTTCATTTGTTAATGCTACATTTTCTCCCCAAGCTTTTGTGCCAGTTTCTATAGCACTATTAAATAGATTCCCAGCGTTTGCTGCTCTCAGCAAAGAGTCTCTTAGTCTTACTTCAGTAAGTCCCATTTCAGAAAGCATTGTAATTGCACTTTCTCCTTTATTTTCCGCATCGCCTAAACCTTTTATAAAAGATGTTAAAGCACTTGTAGCATCATCTTTCCATGCTTTCTTAAATTGTTCAGCACTCATACCTGATATACTAGCAAAATCTTCTAAATTTGTACCAGCTGTAATCAATTGCTTGACTTCTGTACTAGTCATACCGATGCTATCACATAATGATTTAAATCCCATGCTGTCATTTGCAGCAGACAGTTCTAATTCTCTAAGTGACATATTTAACTTTTTTAGAACAGTTTGTAATTTGCCACTCCCCATTTCAACTGCATTTTGCATTTTAACAAGAGCCTTAGACATTGCTGAGCCACCCATTTCAGCTTCAATTCCAACTGAACTTAATGCAGTAGCTAAACCAAGTATTTGACCTTCTGACATTCCTACTTGATGTCCTGCACCAGCAAGTCTAAGTGCCATATCTACAATTTCAGATTCTGTTGTTGCAAAATTATTACCCAAATCAACTATAGAAGAACCTAATTTATTAAAATCTTTTTGTGACATTTGTGTAATATTTGCAAATCTAGCTAAAGAAGTAGCAGCTTCATCTGATGATAAATTTGTAGAATTACCCATATCAATCATTACTTTTGAAAAACCTAGTATGTTATCTGTTTGTATTCCAAGTTGCCCAGCTGCTTCAGCAACCGCAGAAATTTCAGTTGCTGAACTCGGAATTTCTTTAGACATATCTCTTATTCCTTGCTTTAAGCTCGCCATTTGTTCAGCTGTTCCGTCGACAGTTTTTTCTACACCAGCAAAAGCACTTTCAAAATCTATTGCAGATTTACTTGATGCTACTCCCAAAGCAAGTACACTCGTTGTTAATGTTTTTGTAAGTTTACTTCCTAAATTATCAATTTTAGAACTTACTTTTATTATTTTTTCTCCAAACGCTTCTATTTTTTTGCCATTTATATTCCATGCACTGTCTTCTAGAAGTAATTGCTTTAGTTTATTTTCAGTAGCTACAATATCTCTTTGTAATTTCCTCCAATTTTCCTGTTGTTCTTCATTTTTATCAATACCTTTTTGTAAAGCTTGTTCTTGTACATCTTTCAATTGTACTAATTTGTTTCTTGTTGCTTCAATATTATTTTTCAAAACTATTTGTTTTTGACTAAGTAATTCAGTATTGCTTGGATCTAATTTCAGCAAAGAATTAACTCCTCTTAGTTCTTTGCTCAGACTAGATGTAACAGAGTTAACTTTACTCAATGCTTTTTGTAAACCAGAAGTATCTCCTCCAATTTCAACTATTATTCCTTTTATTTTTCCAGCCATTTTTTCCTCCTAAATTTCAAAAAAATAACAGACTAGTTGTTAGACTAGCCTGTTAGCATATTAATTTGATTCTGTGTCGGTTTTTTTTCATATTCATTTACATCGATATATGTTAAAAATATTTTCATTACATCAATATAAGATAATTCTTTTAAATCATTGATTGTTAAGCCGATTTTTAAAGACAAAGCTAAAAAAGAATGTTCAGGGAATTTATCTTTATCATTCCCTGAACTTGGTATTTTTTCATATTCTTTGAATACTTCCTCATCAACAAAATTTCTCGACCGCAAATTCGGTTACCTCGATTACCCATTCATCATCAATTGAAAGCTTGGGAATTTCTTTCAAAAATTTTTCATAATTTTCTATTTTGCTATTTACTGTATAAATAAAAATATATGCAAGTCTTGTTATTGCTTCAACAAAATCATCTATGTTATTAAGCATACATTTATTTAGCTCTTTTTCTATTTTTTCATTATCAAATCCATTTTCTTTTAAATCAAGTATTGTCTTGCTTTGTTCAGCGAAAAAAGTCTTTATGATTTGTATATCTGAAAAAATTCCTTTTCCAAATATATTTTTATATTGTACATATGTAAAAGCATTGCAATCTATATCATACTCTTTATCACATATTTTTATAGTTTTCATTTATACCTCCTACACACTAGCAGTACCATTTTTTTCATAAACTTTTTTATAAAAATTATCATATACTGTTTGATTTTTTTCATTTGGTTCTAATGAAGCTCTTACAAGATTATCTGTACTTCTAGCACTAGCAGTAATTGTAATTGTGTCTGTTTTCGGTTCTTTTGTTGTACCGACTGTAGAAGCTTCAGCTTTTGGTCTACTTGCAGAACAATTATAATAAACAACTCTTTTAGCATTTACATCTCCATTCACTTCAAACATTAATGCAAATTTTGATGATTTATCCTCAGATGATTCTATTAGTGCTCCGTTTGTATCAACAGCTTGACCTAATATTTCTTTTAAAAATTCGTCAGGTATTTTTGCAACTTCTAAATCTCCAGAATATCCGTTATTTGCATAATCGCTAAAAAATACAACATCATCAGCATTAAAATCAGCCTTGTCACCTTGCGGATCTAAACTCAAATTAACTGCACCTTGGATTCTTATTGGTGTTGCATAACTTATGCTTCCGTCTTCTTCTGATACAATCATTTTTGCAAAATGTACATTTTTTAATCCAAATTTAACTTTGTTTTTACTCATTGTTTTTTCCTCCTTTAAATTTCAAAAAAATAACTAACATTGTAGACATTTTCATCATCAATGTTAGTCTCTTCTTTACTCCATACAACATCGTATAGAATATTTTCTTCAATTTTGTTTTCAATTTCTAAGTCCTTCTTTGTAGTTGTAAGTTCAAGTATTAAACTATTTACTTTTAAAAACACTTTATCATCTGCAGAAAAATTATCACTTTCGGGAGATGTAACAATTAAATGAGGCGGTGTAACTTCTTCTTCAAACCTTCCATACGCATATTTAAATCCGCTCTCAATAGCTCTATTTTTTAACTCTTCTAAATTCTTCAATTGCTTTCCCTCCTAATTGCTTTCTTTATTTTCTCCTCAAATATTTTTTTGTATTTTTCTTCAACAGGTCTTATATGAGGTATTGCTTTTGTACGTCCACCGATTTCTAGTAGCATGACTAAATTCAAGCAAATGTGTTAACTGATAATTAGTTGCATTATATATTTTTACTTTATATATTTTCCCACCTAATTTATCTTTCTTTATTCTCCAACCTTTATAATAAGGTTTTTTTCTTTTCCCTTTTCCGCGAGGTGATTTTTCTTTTAATTCTTTTACTGCATCTTTACAAACTTCATTCGTAACTGTTTCAACTTGTTCTTCTATATCTTCAACATAATTTTCAAGATATTCCATAACCTCTTTTGAAAGTAAATTAACATCTATACTATTAGCCATCTGCTTCTTTCCTTTCGCAAATTAGCAAAATTTCATCTGCATTTGGTATTTTTGTTCTTATAATAGTATAAATAGTTTTCATATATTCTAATTTTTTTTGTTGATTATAATTTAATGAACTTATTCTAAGTTGAAGACTCGGCTTTAATCCTCTTTCATTTGCTTCATAAAACTCATTCATACCAACAAATTCAACCTTTATAATTGGTACTTCTTGCTTAGTTTCTTTAGCAATTTGATTACCAATTTCGTCAGATTCATATGAAGTAGATATTAGATAACAAACTACATCTCTCATTATCCTTCTACCTCCTTGTATTCTGAACTTAGACTTAGATTATTACATAGAAGATTGTACGTCTTCTGTGCAAGCTCTTTTTCTTTTATATCTACCATTCCAAAATTTGCTTTTACAAACATAGCTATAGTTCCTTGTACAAGACTATCATTTGATTTTATATCAATACCTTGTCTTTTTAAGTCACTCATTGCCATTTTTATCAAAAGCTTTATTTCTTTATCTTTATATGTAGACGTTTCAACTATGCTTAAACATTGTTTACACAAACTTAACAATTCAGACATACAATCTCCTCCTTATTTTTTAAACACTTGGTGTATATTGTCCATATGCAAAATAATTTGGTCTAGCTTTACCATCATATATTCCATATCCACCATATGTTGTTTTCCTTCCTTTAACTGTTGATTCTTTAGCTACAGACATTGGTGCAACTTCATTTAATATATAATTTCTACAATTACCAACAACAACATCATTATTCTTTAAATATGGATCTGTCTCTATTGAGAATAAATCTGTTCCATTGATTCCTTGTAAAAATGGATAATTTCCATTTTCATCTTTATAAGAAATCATTTTTACTTTTACTGATGTTGAAACGTAAGCTTTTGCTCCAATTCTTGCATCATCACTTAATGTTTCATAAGTGTTTATAATATTATCAATTGGTGTAGTGCCAGTTTTTATAGCTGTTAATCCTTTTGTTATACCTGTTGGTTTATTTGCACCATCTCCGTATATTACAGCATTAATTAGAGCTTTACCCATTTTGTTTGCTAATTCTTCTAATAAGAATGAAATAAATGATTCAACAGCCATAGCTTCTAATTTCCATGTTATTACAATGTCTTTTGCTAGTTCCCAACCTGTTAATTGTAGACTTCTATATTCTTGACCTTCATTTTTAGTATCTGTTAATTCTACATACCATTCAGCATCATCTGAATCAAATAGATATGGTAAATCAATATTTCCAGCTACTTGTAATTTTCTAACATCCCTAAATATTGGAGAGTTCTTTTCAATTATTTCCATTAAATCTTCTCTAACAGATGTTGGTATAAATAAACCACCATTATTAATTCCTTGTACACTTTCTGTAGAAGCTACAAAAGTTGTAGCTGTTGTTGTTACAGCATCCCCTAATGCTCTTTTTTCATCTTCTGTAAATTTTTCATCTTTTAACCCCATTAATTTTTTTGCCCAAGCACTTCTGTACTCTTTATCAGCTATTGTAAATTTTCTTTTTTCTTCCATTTTTTCTTCCTCCTTAATTACTTTTAAATCCTTAGAATCTAAATTTCTCTTTTCAATTTCTTCAGTATCAGCTATTAAACTTCTTTCTTCTTCTTTTGAAATTTCTTTATTAGTTTTATCTTCAATTTTTTCATCTTCTGCTACTTCTTTATTAATAGCATCAATTTCTTTTCTTAGTTCTGCTAATTCATCTTGAGTTTTAGCATCTAAGACTTTTTGAGAAAGCTCTTTTTTTCTTTCTTCAATTTCTCTTTTTGTCATGTTTAACCCTCCTAAAAATAATCAGTTCTACCACCGATTTTTATAAAAACTCTATTTTGTTTCTACCAACAAAAAAAAGAAGTAGTTCTACCACCACTTCTCGTTCGAGATTATAAACTTAATAATAAATTCAATTTTTCTTTTTCAAATTCAATTTTATTCTTTTCATATTGCTCTTTTTCTTCTTGAAATTCTTCTTTATTTCTAGCATATATTTCTGTTGTATTGTAAGCGGGGACATCTACAACTGAAACATCATATATTTTATCTATTCCTGTTATTCGTCTTGTATCTGTTTCATAATCTATGTCTTCATTTGATACTGTAAAAGCAAAGCTCATTTTATCAAGTAATCCTGCTTTTATCATTTTATAGATATCTTTATTATTTTGAGTATCAATAAGTTCAGCTCTTATTCTTAAGCCTTTATCGTCAATTATTAGTTGTAATGAATTGTTTCTTGTTCTTGCCATAATTAATATGTTATCCTCATGATTATATTTTAAGCACACATCAGACATATCGCAACCATTAAAAGCATTCCTATCTATAACTTCTTTATACCAGCCTAAATCAGCTACGCTATCAAAAACTACTGCATATCCTTCTACTATCATTTTTTCTGTATCTTCTAGTGCTCTTACTTCAGTTAATCTTCTTTCTTTAATCGCTTTCTCCATCTTTGTTTCCTCCTTGATAATTATTCGCTATTTTTCCATCTATGTAATTTAAACTTTGTATGATCTTATTACCTTCTTCGCCTCCAATAGGTGGGAGGTCTATTATTTCTCTACCTTCGTCTACTTTAAGCATTGCTCTATCCCCTGCTTCTTTAAGTAACAAAATTTTTGTTTTTAAACTTGCATATTGTAATCTATTAGCCGTAAATATTATTTTATGCCCTTCTTTTCTTGCTTTTATACTAAATACTTTATTTGTGAAAGCATCACTCATTTGTATTGATCTAGGTTCTATTACTCCTTCAAAAAATGCATTCCACTCTTCTTCTGTAAAATTATTTCTAACGATGTTTTCAGATATTCCAAAATAATCAAATATATTGTAATTTACTTGCTCTAATTGCTCCCTATCAAGAGTTATTGGCTTTAGATTTACTTCTTTAAAATCAGCTTTTGCATCCATTGCAGCAATTCCGCTTTCATTTTCTAAATTTAAGAAATCATTTACAAAAGCCTCTTTACTTGCTTTTAAGTCCTTATCTTTTAACATTGAGTTTTCATATTTTAAAATACCTTTTAGATTATTGCTTGTTTTTATAGCATTTTTTATACCTTCAGACGCTGTATGCGCTGTATCTATATCAGTTTTTAGCACTTTATTATTTGTACCAAAAATATCATGCTTGTTATAAAACAATCTTAAATGTATTAATTCTAAATAGGGTAATATATATGACTTTCCATTAACAAATTTAAATTTTAAATACATTTTACCTTCTTTGTCTTGTAATAAGTCATAATCTTGTGCTAAAACAGGATAAAAACCCGTTATAAATCCCTTTTCATCTTTTGCTATATAAACAAAAGCATTTGAGTCTGTATATAACATAGAAATAGTTTTATATATAAAATCAAATTTAGTCATTATAGGGTTAGGCATGTTTTGTAATAAAAAATTAATATCACCTTTTATACAGTTACTTATATTATCTTGGATATGTTTAGGTATTAATTTAGCACAATGTGTTGCTATTCTATCTATGCATTGTCTTGCAACTTTACTATCATAAGTGTTGTTACCTAGCGTAGTAAATTCTGCGTTATAGCTATTTAACATTTCTAATCTTGTTTGTTTAACACTTTGTTTCTGATTGTTTTTTCCAAAGAACATGTTAAACAAATTTCTCTTTTCTTTCTTCATTTCACCCCTCCTGTAACGCTAAATAATCATTCATTTTTCTAAAAAGTACTACATAAGCATCTATTAAACTTACTGTACCATCGATTCTCTGTCTTGATTTTTTCCCTTTGACAGGTCGTATATTATCATTTTCATCTATTTTTATTGCTGTATTTAATAAACACCATTTTAAAATAGGATTATTATTGTAGTTTACTTTTTTTTCTTTTAAATCTGCTTCTAGTTGTTTCATAGGATTACTCATTGTTTTTGCGCCTTGTATAACTTGTTCCATTTCAAATCCTACCTCTTTCATCTCATCTATCCAATATTGACTTCCCCAAGGATCATATCCTATCCACAAAGCAGATATATCTAATTCAGTGTGCATTTTTAAAAACCACTTAGTTACATCACTATAATTAACTTTTGCACCCTCACAAGTGGATAGTAATCCTCTTTTTTCCCAAATATCATAGGGGACATCATCATCAAGCATTTTTTCTTCTAATCTACTTTCAGGTATAAAATAATGTTGTATCACATACTTTATATTGTTTTTTAATAACAATAGTGTTGCACATGTCAAGTCTGTTGTACTACTTAAATCAGCTCCACCGATAGCGTAACTTCCTTTTAATTCTTCTATATCAAATGTACTTTCGTTGTTTACTATATCAAAATCAAGCCATTTTTCTTCAGAATTACTTCTAATATTAAAATCTTTACAAAGTATTCCTTTTTTGCTGCTTAAGTCTGATTTAGCTCTTTCAACTTGTTCTACTAAATATTTATATTGTTTAATAGCTCCTAAACCGGGATTAGCCTTTTGCCAACATTCTATATCTTGCCATTCTTCAGTTTTATCAAGTTCATATAGCACAGGCAAAAATGAGTCATTTTTTATAGTACCGTTTAAAATGTTGTTAGCATAGTTATATATATCATCAAAAATACATTCTCTTACAGTTCCTGCTGTAGTTATCATTACTACTAAAGGTTGTCTACGAGATGATGTAGATTGTTTCATTACTTCATATAAGTTTCTGTCTTTTATAGCATGTAGCTCATCAATTATAACTAGATGTGAATTTAATCCATCCAAAGTGTCAGAGTCGCTTGACAAAGGCTCAAAACTACTAAAAGTTGTAGGCATATACATGTCAGTTCTTCTTTTATTAATTATTGCTCTTATTTCAGGAGACTGCGCTCTCATAGCGCATGCACTTTTAAAAGCTTTAGATGCTTGATCTTTTTTGGTTGCAACTGAATAACATTCGGCTGATCCTTCACCATCAGCTATCATCATATATAAAGCTATAGCAGACAACATCGTCGTTTTACCATTTTTTCTTCCTACTAGAAACATTGTTTCGTTAAATCTTCTATAGCCTGTATCTCTATATACAAAGCCGAATAACGCTTGAATATATGCCTTTTGAAATAATTCTAACTTAATAGGTTTACCTATTTCGCCCTCTGATTGTTTACAAAACGTTTCGATAAACTGAATAGGTCTTTCACCTTTTTCTTCATCAAAATAAAAAGAAAGACTGTTATCATTACTTTCTGATAACAACCTTTCATATATTTTTTTTACTTTTTGACCTACAATTATTTTTCCACAACGTATTTGATCTACATATTCTTTTATATAATTCACTTGCTACCACGCGCTATAAATTTTAGCAAATCTTCTCCTGCATTTTTCTTCTCACCCTCAGGTAGTAAATCTGTTAGTTGTTTTATAACACTAGTATAGTTTTTTATAATTGTATTATACATTTTCATTTCAACAGATTCTTTATAACCAAATTGATTTTCACCATTTTTATACTCTTCTTTTATGCCATTTTCTGTTATATACTTGCTTAAATCTTCTAATTTTATAGACATAAATGAAGCTTGATATATTAAATCTGATACTAACTCTTTCTTCTTATTATCTATATTCTTAAATATCTTTTTTAGTTTGTTTTGTTTATTTTTTATCCTTTTTTCTATATCATCTATTTCCATTCATGTCACCACCTTACCTACACCCCTCACGCGCGCACTGTTCGAATTTTTCGGAGGCCTACTCACCGTTCTCCCATACAGCACTTATTTTAGCTAATAGGGGGGGACTATTTGTATTGAGTTGTCATTTCTTTATATTATTTATTATTTTCTTAATATAGTTTAATAAAGTTTTCTTTGCATATTTATATTGTGTTGTCATTTTGCATTCTCCACCATTACATATACAATAACTTTTATTGCAAGTATCATTCTTTTTATAATTACAACTATATACGCCTAACATTGTTTTAATATATTTTTTATTTATCATTTCTAATTAAATCTCCATTTTCATCGAACATATACTCTTGCTTATTAGCAAAGTGTTCTTTATTATGACATTGTTTACAAAGACTCTCTAGGTTATCTATATTATAAAATATACTATCATCTATATAATTTTCATCTGTTATATAGTCTTTATGATGGGCAAAATATGCACTTATATATATTCCTTTTTTTAAACATCTTTCACAAAAAGTATCTTGTAATAACTTTTGTTTTCTTAACTTTTGCCACCTTTTACTTTTATACTTCTTCGCTATTTTTGGATTATCTCTGTATGTCATATTATTTAGTTTTCTTTGTAGTCTTTTTTACTGCTTTTTCTATTTTAGGTTTAATAGTAGCTGTTTCAATTTCTTCTACTTTTTCAACAAATATAACATTATAAGGATTATTATTTGTTAGTACTTCATATCTTTCTTTAGATACTTCAAATATTTCTCCTTCTTTTGGTATTCTATCAAGTTCCTTATCTTTTAAATTTCTTTTAACATATTCATCTGTAGCTTTTACTTTCATCTTTACTTCCTCCTTGCATAATTAATACACTTTTCATCTCTTATATTTAATCTACAACGTATTGTATTACGTTTTTTACAACTTTTACATTGTGTCTCTTTTATTTCTTTTTCATTCATTATAAAGTCTTTACTTAATTTTTCTCTTAATATTTCATCATATATATAATTTTTATATTGTTTTGATTTTTTACTCATTTGTTATCACTACCTTTTTATTACTCACTCTTAAAATAAGCATTAAAAAAGTAGCCCGTTTGTGGACTACTAAGAGAAAAATATATGAAAACTAAGGTTTCCCTTGTCTGTATTCTTTTTTTGGTGGGAAATGTAAGAATTGAACTTACTCTTAAAGTGTCACAGACTTTCGTGCTACCATTACACTAATAACCCCATTTGGTCTAGATGAAAGGACTTGAACCTTTAACCTCTGGTATCCAAGACCAGCCGTCTACCATTTGACACTACATCTAGATATATAATATTATTAGACCTTCGCCTTACAAAATATTATCTTCTTAATTATTCTGTCACTGTGAGAGTAAGTCTGAGTATTTCGGAGCGACCTAATACTTCTTACCCCTGTCTAGCACACATGAGAATGGTTACTCATAAATTTCACCCATCATTCAGAAAAAATTGCTTTTTGATAATACCAATATCAATTATCAATAATTGTTCTGTTAATTATCTCGATTGGGCTACTCTAACCTAGTTATGTCTTATAGTGTATTTTACTACACATCACGAGAAACAGCCTTATTGTAGCTTTACCTACATTGGTTATACCTTGCTACAGCACACTTATAGGTTTATTACACACTGTGTCGTCTATTATGGCTGCGACAACTCTAGTACATTATTAAGCGATTTTATTTTGCACGTTACTCTTTAATTGATTTTTACATCTCTTGCATATATATTACTATACATACAAAGTTGCCTTGCAAAAGTATCCTTGTGCCTGACAACTCTTTTGAATAACTCCATGTCACATGATATTGTGATTATGCACATGGTTAATAATATGGTGGTAGTAATTAGCGTACTACCAATGCTTTTTTATCGGTTAATTTCCTAGAAAAGAGTTTTCCGATACTCTTCACTATACTAATTATACCACTTGACAAGGTTCAAAAACTATCAATTTTCTATCAAATAAAACCCAATTCTTCAGCTAAGCTATAAATAATCTTATTTTTATATCTATGAAATGTAGCTTCTCCAATGTGCATTTCTATACATACTTTTGTTTTACTTTCTCCTTTTTCAAAATGCCTTACATATAATTCATATTGTTCACCGCTTAATCCTTCCAAAACTTTATGTATCTTTTTACACATTGCTTGTAATCTAGTTATCATTTTATTCGTAATTAAATTATAAACCTTAGTAGTTTGTCCTTCATTTCCTTTGTTAGGACTCCCAGGCACACCCAAGGTGATTTTAGGACATTCTTCTATTATATCTAATCTTAACTCTTCAATTATATTTTTATTATCTTTATAATCTTTTAATTCTCTTTCTAAATATCTTCTTACCTCAATGCTAATTTTTTTATCCATATACCTACCTCCATTTTTTTATTCAACTTCAAATCTAGTATCTAAATTGTTTGGTATATTGTAAGTGTCTATTACACTTCTAAAAGCGTTATTTTCTTCTTTTAAATCTTTTATTTCTTTTAGTAAGCTTGTCTTTTCTTCTTGTAAATTTTTATATTCATTTGCTACATAATCAATTTTCTTTTTATCTGCTATAGTATGTATTGTAAATAATATTATAATTAATAATAATATTGTATAAATATAATTTTTCATGTTACTTATCCTCCTCTAATAACTCTGGATTATCGGACTTCTGTATCAAATTACATACTTTATCTTTGCTTATATTCCCTTTTGTATTTTTTATTTGGTGTATTATTACTTCTTTAAAATTAATTATTGAAAAATTTATATTATCTTGAATTAATTTATCCATGTTTTTTAATTGCTTATCTACTTCTAATTGTTTAATTTTATAAGTGTTTAATAAATCATTAAGTTTAAATAATTCCTCTTGTTTTTCATTCAGTTTTGTTTGTAATTTGTTTATTTTATTTTTATTTTCATCTTCTCTTGTTTTAAATTCATCTAATGTTACTAATGCTCCATCATATAATATTTTATATTTGTGTTCTTCTTCTAACTTTAATTGTAATTGCTCATTTTCTTGCTTAATTTCTCTTATTTCCTTATATCCGTTTAGCAAATATTGTTTTAAATCTGGAACTTTTATGTGTTGCACATCTGGTAATGTTTCTTCTATAATCATTTCCTTTTTTTTATCAAATAATTTAATTAGTTTCATCTTTCCCCCTTATTGCTTTTATATAGAAAAGCTTTTATATCTCTCTCAAGTTCTCCACTTTGTATATATTCATGACAATTAATTATAAGCTTTGTATCTACAACAGTATGATTATTTATTTCTAAAAAACAACGGCAATACTCGTATCTGAAATTGATTTTAGCTTTATATTTTTTACTTAATTCATTTATTTTTTGATTATCTAAATTTTCATACAGTTTTTCTTTTAAATCTTGTATTTTTTCTTTTGACTCTTTTATTTCTTTTTTTAAATCGTTAATTTCATTTTCTAATTTTTTTATTCTTTTAAACATATTACTTGTCCCTCCTATCTAATAACATATTTTCTAATAGTTGAACTACTTCTATATCATTCCATTCACAACCAACACATCCAAACGTAGAATTATTTATTATTTCTTCTATCTTATCTTGTATTACTGATTTTGGTATGTAATTTCATTTCTTTCTTTTAATTCTTCATTCTCCTTTTTTAATTCTTTAAGTTCTTCTCTAACATCTTTGTATGTTTCTTGATATTCTTTTCGTTTTAATTCCGATTCATCCTGTAATTTAAAATATAAATTCTGTAAATCACAAAACTTTCTATCCCACTCTTCATTCTCTTTTAATACTCTTTTATAATCTGATAAAATATGTTCTAGTGCTTGTTGTATATCTTTATAATAAAAATATCCCATTTTATAAGAACCTTTATAATTTTCTAACTTATCTCTTTTAAAATTGCCTTCTGTAAAATCTTTTAATAAAATTATATCTTCTTCAACACTATTTTCTTTCACTTAAAACACCTCTCTATTGAATTAAAAATACATATTTATTATTGTTTTTGTTATAAAAGTAATATTCTTCTTTATAATTTGCTTTATCTATAAATGCTTTTAGTTCAAAAATGTCTTCAAATGATATATTTTTAAAGTTTATATCTATTTTTTTGATATTTAATTCTTTTATTTCTTCATCATAATCATAATTAAACTCTTCTTCTGTGTATTCATTAATTACTCCAAAGTCAATTTTTTTATTCTCTATATCAATGGAAACTCTACCTTCTTCCCAATATCTAGTTTCTTCAATATCTTTTTGAGTAATTCCTATAATACCTTCATCTCTTCCTTGACATTTTTTAAGTTTTAAATTCATTGTTTCATCTTTAAGAATATTTCTTGTCATATCTATATCATTAAGTCCTGCTCCTGTTTCTTCTAGTAATCTAATTGCAAGTAATAAATCTTGATTTTTTATGTATTTTTCTACTTTATATTTCTTAATGTATTCATATTCTTGAATAATTTGTACTACCATGTTAACAGCAGAATTTGAATATCCACTCCAATGATAATAACTATTTGCTAAAACTTTTCCATTTTTTACTATTTCAATATTTAATCTTTGTCCCATATCTTATTTAATCCTCCCATTTATTTAATTCTTTTGTTAATAAAATTTTATAAGCATTATTCTCTTCTTTTAATTTTCTAATTTTTTCAGCCTGTGCATCTATTATTATTTCATAGCACTCATTTAAAAACTTTTGTCTTTCATATTTAATACTATATTCGTCAACAGCACTTCTACAAAATTTTATCATTTAAAATTCACCCCTTTTTATTTAACATATCTTATATTTTGTTAAATTAAGATGTATTGTTTTTTTATTATTTTTTCAAGCATTTTTTTAATTTCTTATTAGCTTATTTAACATTTTATATTTATGTTAAATAAGATCATAAATAAAAATATTTATAATCAATATTTAAAGTTTTTTAAGCTCTTATTTACATTATCTTGTTCTATTCCTATATATCGCAAGGTTATGCTTGGATCTGAATGATTAAATATAGTCATAAGTAATGCAACATCATGTGTTTTCTTATAAAAATGATATCCGAATGTTTTTCTTAACGTATGTGTGCCTATGCTTTCAAGTTTGTATTTCTTTGCAATTCTTTTTAAAATATTATAAGCTTGTACACGTGTAATTGGCTTAATTTTTCTTTTTTTACTTTTAAACAAATATTCTTCATCATTTAACAATGTATTTTCTATATACATATTTATTTCTTTTTTTAAATGATTTGGAACAGGCATTAATTTTTCTTTTCCTGTTTTTATTTCTCTTAATTTTAAATAATTTTTATTCTTTATATCTTTTACTTTAATATTTAAAATATCTGATATTCTTATTCCAATATAAATTCCAATCTCAAACATCAAATAATTTCTAAAGTTATTTTCTTTTAAATCTCTTTGAATAGCATGAATTGTATCCAAATCTCGTATGGGTTGTACTGTATTCATATTTCACCTCTTTTTTAAAATTTATTAGAAAATCTTGAGTATTTTTTATCAAATTTAAGTTCAACTACACCTGTTCCTCCTTGTCTCTGCTTCTCTAATATAACTTTTATATTTTCTACAAGTTTTTTTTCGTTATCTTCTTTATGTAAAAAAATTATATTATCACAATTTTGTTCAATGCTTCCCGATTCTCTTATATTAGACATGCTTGGAACTTTATTTTCTGCATCTCTATTTAGCTGAACTAAAATAATTATAGGTATATGTAAATCAAGAGCAAGTAATTTTAATTTTCTACTTATATCAGCAACTTCTAATTCTCTACTCATATATTTTTCTCTACTTTTTAATAAAGTTAAATAATCTATTATGAGTAAATCAATTTCATTTTTATCTTTTAAATTAATTACAATATTTTCTAATTCTTCAATTTCCCTTGTCTTTGTATCTATTTTTAAATTTAAATTTAAAATATCATTAGTTTGATCTGCTATCTTAATAACTTCATTATCTTGTATTCTTCCAGTTCTTAAAAATTGTGTATTAATACTGCAATAATTTGCAATTATTCTTTGCATTAATTGTTCAGAACTCATTTCTAAACTGCAAAAATATACTTTTCTTTTCTTTTTTGCTATATTTGTAGCTATATTTATTGCAAATGCTGTTTTTCCTATGCCAGGCCTTGCCCCAATTGCAGTTAATTCATTTTCATGTAAACCATCTGTTAATTTATCTAATTCAAAAAAGCCTGTAAAATACGAAAAATCTTCACTTTTATTATGTTTATTTTCAATGTCATCTAATGTTTTTGTAAAACTATCTTGTATACTTTCAGCATTATCTAATTGTCTGTCGTCTTTTATAGATGTTAAATTTTTAATCAATTCTTTTTTTATATCTTGAACATCAAATTCTACATTGTTTATTTTTTTTGCTGTATTAATAATTATTTTTTGTATTTTATTCCTTAAATGAATATCTTTTAACTTTTCTATATGAGTATCTATATTAACATTAATAACAACATTATCCGTTATTTTTATAAGTTCCTCTAAAATTTTTGTACTATTTTTCCCACTTGTTAGCTTATTTGTTATAGTTATAATATTTATTTCTTCATGATTTAAGAAAAGATTTTTTATTGCTTTAAATATTTTTTTCGATTTTTCAGTCATAAAAAATTCTTCGCTTAATTCTTTAATTTTATAATGAGATGATTTATCTGTTATAAAAGCTGCAATTATATTATTTTCTAAAAACTCAATTCCACTATTCATATTTTGCACCTACTATATTCATAAATCTTTTTTCAACTTCAGAATCTATTTCATCATGATTATTCTCTATTTTACTCTCATCTATTCCGAAATTAAATTCATCTTCCCAGCGCTTTTGATTAAGCCATGAAGCCGGATAGGGAATATATTGACCTTTTTCTTTTTTCCAATCGGAGGTCATTTTAAATTTATTTAGTGCTTCTAACATTTCACTGAATACTACATCATCTAAACAAGTCTTAAAGAAAGCTTTCTTCGCTTTTTCTTTACCAACCCTTTTAGGATATTCATTCCAAAAAATATTAAATTTTTCTTCTAAATAGCAGTTATAACATTTTTTATGATATTTTTTAAACTCATTTTCTTTTATTTTACAACAACAAATTGAGCATATATATTTATCTTCTATATCTATATCTTTCTCTATATCTGTGTTACTATTTGTTACCTCGTTGTTACATTGTAACTTTTGTTGTTCCCCTAATTTTTTGTTAGCTCTATACTTTCTTACCCTTTCAGCTACTTTTGTTTCTGATCCTATGCAATCCAAAACTTTTGGTAAAATATACTCATCTGTACTAATTTGTTCTAACATTCCATGTGTTGACAAAAAAGCTAATGTAACTTTTACATTTTCAACATCTTCATCTAAATCAAGAGCAAGTTCTTCATAAAATGTATCCTCTAGTCCTTCAAATTCAAGTATTCCATTGGTTCGGATTGTCTTTAATTGCATTTTTAAATATATTATTGTATATGTATCTCCTCCTGCGATTTTTCTCAATTTTTTTATTTCTTTTTGATTAAAAAAATCTTCTTTGAATTTTAACCAAAAATATCTTTTTTGACTTTCTTTCAATATATCACCCCTTTTTTCTAATTAAATTTTAAAAATTATTTATTATATCCGATTGTTCTATATTAATTAATTCTTCTGCTTGTATTGCAATCTGATCAAGTTTCAATATCATTTCATTTAACTTTTGTTGTATTTCTTCATAGGTAAATATTTTATTATCTGATATTGATTCTAAAGAACCTTTTACAAATCCAATGTTATAGAATAAATTATTCATTGCGTACCCCCTTGACATATTGACATATGTGATATAATATAAATATAAGTATTTATCAAATAGTATTTATATGTTAGAAGCTGTTTTACTTGTCACAGTAGCTTCTAATTTTTTTGAGCTTTTTATATTATTTACTGCTTTTTTATTTCTTTCTTCTATTAAATTTGATATTACGTTATTAAGCTTTTTTCTATCATTTTCCCAAATTTTTTCCCTGTATTCGCTTTCTGATAGTTTTCTTTTTAATTCTTCTATGCATTCATTTTTATAATCTATTAGTTCTTCAATGTTTTTACAAGTTTCTTCTAATTCACATACTCTTTGTCTTAATTTTCTATTATTTTCTCTTATCTTTTTATTAAACATCTTTACTTACTTCTCCCTTCCATTTTTCTATATTTTCTTTTGTCTTCTCATTTAAGTAATTATTGTATGCTTTTTCAATTTTTTCTGATTTTTGTTCATAATACTTCTTATCATTTAATGCATATACTGCTACATTTCTTTTTGTCTTTTTATCATATCTTTTACTTATAACTTTAATTTCATTTTTTCTTGTCAATTCAGTAAGCCTCGGTGCAACATAGTTTCTTTCTTCACTTCCCAGCTTTTTTGCTAATTCTCTTGCTGTAAGTCCATTGGCTTCATTTTTTAAAGCATATCTTATTTCTTCATATCTCTTTGTTTTATCTAATTCATTTAAGCTTTCTGCTCTTGTTTCCTTAGTTATCATATATTCACCTATCCTTCTAATACAAATTTTTCTATCTCATTATATATACTGTAGCCTTTTCCATTTATTTTTTTAGTAATTTGATATACAACTGTTTGTACTGTACATGCAAATATAACCGCAATTGATATCGCTCTTACACTTGCTATTAGTATTGCAAATATTAATTCTCTATTACTTATTAGATAATTGTACATGTTTATCACCCCATTAAATAATTTTATATAAATAATTCTGTTGATTTTTTTAATACCTTTTTGGCAAGTTGTTCATAAAACTCTCTTGGATCATATCCTGCAGCATACATGCTTAATGCTAGTCTACTACTATACCACTCATCACATATTTTTCTAGCTGGTATTTTTTTATCTTTAGCACATTTCCTTACTGTATTGTGAGATTTATTTAAAATTTTACACATTTCATCTAAATTTATAACATCGTTTTCCATTTTTTCACCTTCTTTCCCTATTAAGTTCTTCTATATTTTCAAACATTTATCTTTTCACCTTATTTTTTGTATTATGATATTATTTACATATCACCTCAACTTTGCTATAATATCTTTGAAAGTGAGGTGCCTGCCTATGGAATGGTTTTCTTGGCTTATTGCTATCGTAGTTGGACTATCAGCTGTTATTTCTCCAATTATAGTAGTAATAATAAATAATAAACACTCTCTAAAACTATCAAAATTAAATATGTTCAATGAAGCTAGAAGAACTTCTTTAAATGAATTTATAGAGTCCACTGAAGAAGTTATTATCTCTCATATGGAAACTGACCTTTGTTCATATTTTTCTTCTTTAGATAAGCTTTTTATTTATTTTGATAATATTTATTTAGATATGTTTTCTAATTTAAATGATTTATTAAAAAATCATAATGACTCGTTAGCTAACCGTGAACTTGCCAATATTGTTCAAGTTCTATCAAAACAAATAGAGAAACAATAAAAATAATCGAGATATAGATTCCATAAATCCATGTTGTTTTGGAATCTATTTTTTTATGCCAAAAAATCAAACTAATTACTCCAGCAATAAATATTAATACTTCACCTAAAACTATTCTAAAAACATTCATCTTCTCACCCTTTTTATCTTGTATCTTTATTAAGTATCATTTTTTGAAACTTTTAATTTAAAAATTTTTTCTACTGGTTCTTTATATAATTTAGATAATTTTAAAGCTTCTTCTATTGAAGTTTTAACCATGTTGTTTTCCTTTTTAAATAATAAAGACCTATTAGAATATCCCATATAATTTAAAGTATCAGATATAGATATATTTTTCTTTTCTCTTATGTGTTTTGAATTATTTTCTAATAAATATTTCATTGTATCGCCCCCCCTTTTGTTTCACTTTATGAAACTATTATATATCATAGTTTCATTTTTTGCAATAGTTTTTTGGGATTTTTTTATTTTTGTTTCAAATTATGAAATTTTTATGTTACTCTATTGCGTTTCAATTTAAGAAATGTTATAATTTCATTAAATGAAACTTTTTTTAAAAAAGTAGGTGATTTTTTTGAATAGAATTAAAAACTTAAGAGAATCTTCTAATGAAACACAAGAAGAATTGGGAAAAATACTAAATGTTTCTAAAGCTACAATTAGTAAATATGAAAACGGCACTGTAGAAATGTCAAATGATACATTAATAAAATTAGCCAATCACTTTAATGTATCAACAGACTATATCCTAGGTCGTACAAATATACCTGACATGCTTAACGAATCAATACAAATTGCAGCAAGCATGAAAGATGGACTAGATATATCAGATATGGATGATGATGAAAAGAAATTTATAAATGATTTTATTAAAATGGTTAGAAATAAAAAGAAATAATAAAAAAGGAGATAATGTTATGAAAAAGCAAAAATTTATTTATGAAATAGATAAGGATTACAAAGAAGTATTTGCAGATGATTTAATTTCAACTAACATAAATGATCATGCAAGAATTATTTTTGTTGATACATCTGCAAAATTCCCATCAGAAGCTGAAACTGATGAAAATGGCAAATTAATATTAAGACAATATGATGATGATAATACTTTTTTAAAAAAATATAAAACTGGAATTATATTGCCTATAGAACGTATTCCAGAATTAATTAATAATCTACAATATACTTATGATAATTATAAAAAAGATTTAGAAAACTTTAAAAAGGAGTGATGTTCAATGTTTAATTCAACTGTATCTCCTCAATATGAATATGTCCAATATATTGTTTTAGATAATGTTGTAAAAAATCAAAAAAAAGCATATAATACTTGTAATAGAAATATAGGTGATAATATGCCAAAAAAATATGATGAAGATGTTTTTGTTCCAACTAATGAAGATATGAAAGCTGCTCAAAAACGTTTACAAGAAAGAATAAAACAAGGGACGACAAAAGGCTACAATAAATACTTAAAAAATTTAATAAAGTCTTTTGCAGATATAAGAAATAATGGATAACAAAAAATACCAAATGGGTGCTATTTGGAGAATACCTGATGAGAAAATAAAATTTCCTAATAATTTATTTAGAACATATCATAATGAAAGGGTTGTTGTAGTAATAGAACATTCTAACTTTAATTTTGATAAAAAGGAAGATGTAATATTAATTGCTCCACTCTCAAGCCAAACATTACAGCATCATTGTCTAGACATTTTGATAAAACCTGATGAAATAAATAGATTAAAAAAAGAATCTTATATTCGCATGAGAGCCATTCAATTTATCCCAAAATCTTTATGCAATAAATACATTGGAAAAATGACTGATAACATTAAATGTGATATATTAGCAACATTAAATCTTTATATTAATAATGGACAAGTTAACTAAAGATAAAAGCACTACAAAATAAGTAGTGCTAATATATGACTTTTTAAAACAAACATTTGTTTGCAAAGGAGGTTTTACAAATGACAAAAGATTCTTTATATAATTATGCAGATAAAGAAAATATTAATATTTCATATACTAACGAATTAAAAAAATCAAACGGTTTATATATGAAAATAGATAATGAAGATTATATTTTATTAGATAATAAACTTTATGGAGTTAATGAAAAAATGACACTAGCTGAAGAAATTTCACATTATAAAGTAGGTGTTACTCCTTCTCTACCATTTTGCAATGATTATTATAATATGCTTATACGTTCTAAAAATGAATTTAAAGCTTTCAAATGGTTAGCTAATCAAATTATACCAGAAAAAGCATTAAAATCATTTTTAAAGCAAAATATGGATAAATTTGAAATAGCCGATGAATTGGGTATAACTGTTGAATTTGTAGAAAAAGCTTATAACTTATATGAAGATAAACTTAAGGAGGTGATCTAACACTTTAAATAATTTAAGTGTGCTACTACAAAAGATAAAAGGAGATGATAAAATGTTAAAAGGACATATAAAAAAACATAAAGATAGATGGTGTGGTGTTGTATACAATAATTATGAAAAAAAGTATAATTATGTATATGATAAAAATAAAAAAACATGTAATGATAAATTAAAAGAACTAATTAAAAAAATAGAATTTGACCCTTATTCACTACTTACTCAATCTAATAATAATGATAGAATTAATAATACAATAGATAAGGAATTTGATATATGGTTAAACAATAAAACTAATTGCAATGAAGACACAAAAAATGATTATAGAAGTATTAAAAAATGTCATTTAAAGCCAATTTTGAATATAAAAATTAAAGATTTAAATGATGATGTTATACAAAAACTATATAATGATATAATTAAAAAGAATGGTAAAAAATCTATTGTAAGAATAAATCGTTGTTTTAGTTGTTTTGTAAGATATTTATATAAAAAACATATCATTAAGTCTAATTATATGGATTTTATTGAATTACCTAAACAAGAGAAAATAAAACATGTGCATGTAAAAGATAACTTACTAAAAAATATTTGTGAAACTTTAAAAAAAGAAGATTATCAACTGTATATGATTGTTTTTATTGCTAGTAGTGTTGGTCTAAGATTAGGTGAAGTGCTTGGTCTCGATACTAAAAATATTGATTTGAAAAATAAGCTTTTAAAAGTAAAACAACAAGTAGCTTTTGAAAAAGGTAAAGGATATTATATAACAGAGGTATTAAAAACCAATGATAGTAAAAGATGTATTCCACTTATGGACCAAGTTGTAGTAGAATTAAAAAAATATATAATATTTCACAATAATGAAATAAGAAGAATAAGATTAATAAATCCCGAATTTGCCAAAGAGCATAATTTGTTATTTATAAATTCGAAAGGTAATTGTATTCCATCTAATATAATAGATAGACGCTGGAAATCTTTTAAAGAAAAAAATAATATAAACCCTAACATAAGAATACATGACTTGCGTAGATATTTTGCAACTTTTTTAATGAAAAGTAACGTACCTGACAAAATAGCTAAAACTTTACTTGGGCACAGTAGTGTTAATATGACTGAATATTATCAAAATAGCGATATAGAAATTGCCCAAGATTACATGTCTAAAATGAACCTAAATTTTTGAAATATGGGTACAAATATAGGTACAATCAAAAATTTGTACCTATATAAAAGCTCTAGAATGCTTAAATATCTGCATTCTAGAGCGACCATATTTTTTATTGGCAGGGGTGGAAGGAATCGAACCCTCCTCTGGAGTTTTGGAGACTCTTATTCTACCGATGAACTACACCCCTATATATATGTTACAACAAATATTGTAACATTATTTTTTTCTTTTTGCAATACTTTTTTATAATTTTATTACCTTTTAATTTATTTATGAATTCAAAATCTTTAACTGTTTCCTTAAAAGTAATTCCCCATGAAATATCTCCAGGAATAATAATAACATC
>UMBS01019995.1_pt1 | contig 59839 bp, 60 predicted proteins | sample 1964031 | NCBI WGS metagenome assembly UMBS01 (sample SAMEA4835948, study PRJEB28245) | human gut metagenome | biome: gut microbiome; material: fecal sample | place: Denmark | collected 2008 | reverse complement strand
GCAGCAGGAACTGCATGTTGAAACGGCAGAACAGCCTGTATGCCGCATATCCGGCAAGCAGGGTGATGCCTGTAAAAATCCAAAATATGGTTCTGCGTCTCTTCTTATCTGAATTTTCCATCCGGTCAAACTCCGCTTTCAACCTTTCATAGCGGCTTTCCTTGTAGATCCGTCCGTTTACCAGAATCAATATGACAAACGGAACAAGGATATAGCCCAATATCCCCTTTGACTTGTGGAGAATATACAGATGCCATGCTGTCGGACTGTCAAGACAGTTGAGTATGACAGCAGTGAACAGCACAACATAGACATACTGCATAACTGTAACAGTCGCAAAGGTACGGTGCGGCAGGCCATGTTTGGCCGAATACCATGACCAATAGAAGATATTGTCCCAGAATGAGATTCGGGGTGGTTTGATGAAGGGCTTTTGCTTGTATGCTTCCTTCCTTTCCTGATTATATTTATGCATTCTTTTCTCCATATTCCATTCAGTAATACCAAACATATGTATTTCAGAAACATTCCATTCATATAGGACAAAAGTAAGAATACTCACTCAAATATGGATAAATATGTGTTTCGACCATAAAGAACGCTGTTTCATCATTTTGACTTAGGAAAAATCCGGAAAAGATACCAGCACCGAAAAGGCCACACTGACAGCATTGGCTGCAAGTAGCCACCAGAAAATACGTTTGAACCTGTATTTGAATATCCATTTCATCGACAATCCTTCTATGCAGGTATTGACCAGAGCAACAAAAACGTAATCTACAATCCAATGCGACAAATGAAAAGTACCTTGCTCAAACGGGAACAACAGAAATTCCGTAAGAATACCACTGATTGGTATCAATACCCAACCAACCAATGCGGAAATGGCATTCATAACCGCAACAATAATGGCCGACTTTCTCCATGAGGCTTTTCCAAAGAACTTGACAGCGAAAAATTCCACCACTAAGCCCAATACAATTACATACCAACAATATACTTGTGAAAGTATATAAAGGGAAGGCCAAACCACATTTGCTGAAGCGATCAATGGTACAAACAGAAACAATAGGAGCAATAATTTTTCATGCTAAATTATCTTTTCACAAAGATAGAGTAAATCATTGATTTTCTTGCAATAATGTGGAAGAAAATGTATCTTTACAGTCGGATTATGACTGAATGTCATGACTGTTCTGAAATGGATTGACTATATATGGTTTGTCAGGGAGTCCTTTTACAGGCGGGAAAAGTCTCCGGGCGACGGTGCCACATTGATTATGTGGTGCTGGTATCTCGATGTGGCCATGATATTGTTGACCCTGTTCCATCGGATTGCAGGCGGTTGGATATTCTATACGGTCATTGTCCCTGTCCTGCTGGCGGTGCCTTTCCTTTTCTGTCGTTTCAGGTACACGGCAAAGCGTCAGGACGAGATCTTCGCAAGGCATTCCCGCAAAAAGACGGGAAGGCGGTTATTGGCGATATGGGCTGCGATAGTCGGCATATTCTGCCTTGAGGTGCTGTTGATGGTACTTTCCGGACTTTGGAGTATTGAATCTCATCCGTAAACACCTCGATGTTTCACCACCTCAAGTTCAAAAGTCGTTTTCGTTCTTGCTCTGTATATTCCTGTTTCCTCATAAGGCATTCCGTTTTTTCGTTTCCTATATCGTGGAAAAATAAAGACACGCCACGCCTGCCAGGGCGATGACCAACAATGCGCCCACGCAAATGCGCAACGCCTTCTCGCCGAAAGTCTCACGCACCCAGTTCCATCCCCATGTGCTCAGCGAGTAAGTCCATTTCCATCCGCATATCACGCCGATGAGCCACAGCAGCAGGATGCCGCCCACTATCAGATAGCCGTAGCGGGGGTTCTCGGCTATCCACTCAAAATGTCTGTCTATCTGTTCGTTCATTGTTCTATATTAAATACTTTTCAGGTGCAAATTCAGAGAATGAATTGCACCCCAATAATGAATGTAATGGCACACAAATCTTCTCTCAAGGTATCTCCTTTCAGGTTTGTCACATTACCGCCCAATAGTCGGATTCTGTCTGTTATTTCCTTTTTCATGAACTCCGTATATCTTTTATTATTTTCGTTTGAGATTCACATGTTTGGACAGCCATTGGAAATATTTCCAATCTTCCTTGAAAATCTTTTCCCCTTCGAGCATATAGGCACGGAGAAGAAATTCAGTTGCATTGGTTTCATCCTTCATTTCCAGATAGTTCTCGCCAAGGCGCAGCAGAATGAAAGGATTGTCTGTCTCTCCGATATTGTAGCATTTGCGGAAAAACTCCAGCGACTTGCCGTAGTCCCCCATCATGAAATGGGCGTCACCGATTGAGCCGGCGAGCCAGAGATATGCTTCCCAGTCTTCCTTCGGTTCAGGAAGGATGTCCAGTGCCTCTTGGAAACAGGAGATGGCTTTAGTGTAATCTTCGCTTTCCATAGCCTCGTTTCCTGTTTCTGACAGTTCTTCAATTCTGTCGTACAGTTCATCTGAAAGTTCCATATTCCTCTATTTTTCTTTGATATTCTTTGATGCCCACATCCCGATATCCTGCTTGCTCAATGCCGCAGCCATCAGGTCTGGGAATTTGTCAGGCGTGCAGGCAAACGTGGGAACACCCAGACCGGCAAGATACTCGGCATTGCGCTTGTCGTAGCAGGGCGCCCCGTCATCGTTTAGGGCCGGAAGCACAATCAGCTGCACGCCGCTGGCCACGATGGAAGCGAAACGCTTGCGCATCTCCTTCTCGTCACCGCCTTCATAAAGGTCGGTCACCAGTACCAGCACGGTGTCCTGCGGCCGTGTGATCACACCCTGACAGTAAGTCAGGGCCCTGGCTATGTCGGTTCCTCCGCCGAGCTGGACACCGAACAGCAGGTCAACCGGATCCTGCAGGTCATCGGTAAGGTCAACGACCGACGTGTCGAACACCACCATACGCGTGCTCACGGACGGCAGGGAGGCCAGTACCGAACCGAAGATGCCGGAATAGACGACGGAGGTTCCCATCGAACCGCTCTGGTCGAGACAGAGAATGATGTCCTTCAGAGCCTTGCATTTTCTGCCGTAGCCTATCCTGACTTCCGGAATGACGGTCTTGTACTGCGGCTGGTAGTTCTTCAGGTTCTTTATGATGGTCGTCTTCCAGTCTATCTCGTTGTAACGGGGATTGCGTCTTCTCGCCGAACGGTTCAAAGCACCGGTGACGGCCTGCTGGGTCGGGGAAGAGAGCTTCCGCAGCAGGTCATCCACGACCTTGCGTACAACCTGACGGGCCATGTCCTTGTTCTTTTCGGGAATGGCCCTGCCGAGTGACATCAGTGTAGCCACTAGATGTACGTCAGGGACAACCGTTGCCAGCATCTCCTTCTCGGTAAGCAGCGAATCGATATGCAGACGCTTGATGGCATCCCTCTGTATGACCTGCACGACGGTCTGCGGGAAAAACTCCCGGATATCGCCAAGCCAGCGGCTTACCTTCGGGGCCGACGATCCGAGTCCGCCTCGGCGGTCACTGTCATAGACAGCTTCCAGCGAACTGTCAAGGCGCTGTTCCTCCACTGTCAGCGTTACACCCGTCCCGTCAGCGGCGTTTCCGCCGAGAGCCATGCGCCATCTTTTCAAATATTCTGTTTCCATGTTCTGTTCCTTTTTATCCGATTCCCAGAAGTCTGCCGAGCAGGGGTATCACCTTGGATGCATCCCCGTCATTGCAGGAATGTTCCCCGGAGGCGGTTCCGGTATCGGTTCCGTTCAATTCGAATCCTTTGGCCTTCTCGCCGAGCTTGCGGCGCTCGGCCGTGGTGAAATTGCTGAATGTGCGTCTGATCACCGGCAGCAGTTCTATGAAATTCGCGTCGCTCAGGCCGCAGAGCCAGCCGTTCACGAGCTGCCACAGGTTGTCGTCCAGCAGCAGTACCGAACCTGATGCACGCAGGAATCCCTCGAACCAGTATGCGATGTCGGAAGGTGCGTTGCCCACCGATGAATAGAAACTCAAGGTGTCACGCATCTCTTCACGCGATATCCTGCCCTTGTCGTAGAGTATGCGTGCCGCGTACCCGGAGAGCAGCGGATGCGCTCCCGATGAATTGCGGATCTGCTGCACGAACCCGTACCACATGCCGTTCAGTTCTTCGTCATCAAGCGTGGAGACGGCATAGTCGGTAGCCGACAGGTGCTCAAGAAGTTCTCCGGCTGCCTCTTCGTCGATGTTGATGCAGACGAGCAGACCTCCTGCAAGGATACGTGCCACCATGGCCCGGAGCATGTTGCCCACCTTGCTGAAATCCAGATTGCGGACATCGCCGTAACGGACGATGTTCACCAGGTCGGGAACAGCTTCCATCATCTCCACAATGTCTGTGGATGCCGCCGACAGACGGTCAAGACGGATGGTCATCGCCTCCACAAGCTCCGGAAGGTTGGCCGGAATGACCCGGTCAAGAAGTCCCGTCAGTTCGGGGATTCTGGTGATTCCGGTCATACGGTCGGAGACGTACTTCTGCACGGCTTCCTCCACGGTATTGCCCCAGACTGCCCGTTCTATGATGCAGACAATCTGTTCCGGCCTGTGGTAAAGACTCCATTTTTCCTTGAATGTACCCTTGCCGCCTGCGGTTTCAGGCTTGGCCCAGTCTATGTCAAGCAGGGCAAGGCGGTGGAAGAACAGGCTGCGTTCCAGGTCGGTCTCCTTGCGCAGGTCAAGTGTCATCTCCTTAATTTCCGCCGTGAAAGGGACACGCAGGCGTTTCTGCTGCCGTTCCACGTCAATCAGGAGAGGGACTTTGGGCACCGCTTCCGGGACTTTGCCCAGCCGGTTGCCCACGATGAGCGATTCCCTGACGAGCTGCAGCAGCATGTCGTCCCCGAAGCCCATTACGGTGGTCACCGCCTCGTTGTATTCCTCAAGCGTCGGGGCGGGCAGACCACGCAACGCCGCTGTCGTCTGCGCCAGACGGACTGTCTCGATTACGTGGGCCACCGAGATGTCCATGTCCTTCTTCCTCAGAAGGGCCGCTATACGGCTGACCCACCAGGTGCCGTCATCATCCGGATGATGCCACAGGTAATGGTACCACCCCGGAGAGTCTATGCCGGCCCCGTAACCGCTGCGGAAGGTAAGCCTGTCATACGTCCACGGAATCCATGTGCATTCCGCCTTTACCTTCGGGAGCCCTTTCAGCAGCTCGTTGTCGTCCTTTACCTTCGGCATGTTCTCCAGTGCCGGGACATGCCATGCCCCGCAGATTACGGCTATGCGTTCGAAAGGCTCCTTCTGGGCCGCTCGTATCATGCGGCGCATCCACGCTTCACGGACAAGGTCCCTGCGGGAGGTATGTTCCGGGAGGGCTTCCCTGAGTGCGGTCACTGCTTCCTTGACGGCCTCGAAGATGCCGCTGCCGTCCCTGCGCTGTTCTATGTTCATGTTCCACCACGATTCACCGTCCGGATAGCCGGCAGCTTCTGCCAGCAGGTCAAACGGATCACCCGGCTGTTTAATGGCTTCATCATCCGCTTCTGCAGGCTCGCTGCCATCCTTCCTTTCCGCTTCGAAGGCAAGGGAATGGGCAAGCGGGAGATCAAAGAAGCGTAAGGTGACATTCTCCCGGAGAGCATAGCGCAAAGCCTGCCATTCCGGCGAGAAGTCGGCAAACGGATAGAATACGGCATTCTGCGGCGCATCGGGCTGATAGCCGAGCAGGGCTACCGGAGGCTTCATCTGCCCGTCGGAGACGAACGGCATGAGAGCCTCGGCCTCCGCCGGTCCCTCAAGCAGTATGAGGTCGGGACGGATACGCTCAAGTTCCTGCAGGATGTTCCGGCAGGAGCCCGGCCCGTGATGACGTATTCCCAATAGATGAATGTCTGTCATATTACTTGTCTCATGCAAAATACGTCAATCAAATCATATCTCTTGAAGCCCTGTAGATGTCTTTCCAACCCTCACGGTTCTTGACCACCGTCTCCATGTATTCCTGCCATACCACTTTGTCCTGTACGGGGTCTTTCACCACGGCACCGAGGATGCCTGAAACGAGGTCCTCCGCATGGATCTGGCCGTCGCCGAAATAGCCGGCCATGGCAAGGCCGTTGTTCACCACGGATATGGCTTCTGCCGTACTCAGTGTGCCGCTCGGGCTCTTGAGCTTCGTCTTGCCGTCACCGGTGGCTCCCTGACGCAGCTCACGGAAAATGGTGACGACACGGCGGATTTCATCAAGGGCAGGTTTCTCTGCCGGCAGCTGCATCACTTTCTCGAAGCTCTCCACGCGGCGGCGTACAATGTCAACTTCTTCCTCAAGCGTGTCGGGCAACGGGAGGATGACCGTGTTGAAACGGCGTTTCAGTGCGCTTGAAAGGTCATTCACACCTTTATCCCTGTTGTTGGCCGTGGCTATGATGTTGAATCCGCGGATGGCCTGCACCTCCTTGTTCAGCTCGGGGATGGGCAGGGTCTTCTCCGAAAGGATGGTGATGAGTGTATCTTGCACATCAGAACCGATACGGGTAAGCTCCTCGATGCGGCCGATCTTGCCTTCCTGCATCGCCTTCATCACCGGGGTCTGCACCAGGGCACCCTCACTCGGCCCCTCGGCGAGAAGACGGGCATAGTTCCAGCCATAGCGGATGGCCTCTTCTCCCGTTCCGGCGGTACCCTGTACTATCAGCGTCGAATCTCCGGATATGGCTGCCGCCATGTGCTCGCTGACCCAGCTCTTGGCCGTACCGGGAAGACCGTACAGAAGCAGCGCCCGGTCGGTGACAAGGGTGGCAACGGCAATCTCCATCAGGCGGCGGTTGCCTATGTATTTCGGTGAAACCTCGAAACCGTTCTTCAGTGTCCCGCCCATGAGGTAGGTGACCACGGATTGGGGTGACATCTCCCAGTTTTCGGGAATCGGGTTGGTCTCGTTCTTTTTCAGTTCATGAAGTTCCTCTGCAAACTGTTGCTCGGCATGTTGTCTCAGTAAAGTGCTCATATGAATATCAATATTTATTTTTCATTTAACAAAGTGTCTGTTTCAGATTTAAGATCCATGAATTCCAGCATCTTCGAGCAGAACTCGTTCATGGACGGCGAAGCCTCCGCCGAAGAGGCGGCCTTGGCCTCGATCAGGTTCCTCAGATGTGACGGGATATGCATGGCAAGCCGTTCCGCCATGTCTGCGGCATAATACAGGTAATCCTTTTTCAGAATCCAGGACAGGACGCTGGAAGAGAATTTCGGGCCCCATGCCTCGTAGTCGTTGCCGTACCATGAGTCGGGTATGAATCCGAAATCCCGGACCGTTTCCGGCCAGCTGATTTCCTCCCGCTGGGAGGGGGTGAGCATCGCCACAAGTTCCGGCTTGCGCAGATAGGAAGGGTCTTCCTTCAGGGTGTGGAAAGCCCACAGCCCGTCCGAGAAGTTGAGTATCGGGTCTTCCAGCTCCAGGAACTTCCTGAAAGGAGGATGCTTGGCGAATTTTCTCGCTGCCTCTTCCTTTCCGCAACCATATACCTCGCACCAGAAACTCAACGGCACCCGTTCGGCGAGCTGTCTCAGGATGAATTCGGAATCGCCCTCTTTCTTGTTGGAGCTTACCTCGGACAGCCCCATGGCCTTCATCTCCGGGGTGTATCCGATCTCGTCGTATGACCATCCGGTAAGCATGTTGTGTCTGATATGTCCACGCAGGAGTTCGCAGCAGCGCGTCACCATGGCTGAATCGGGAATCATGCACAAAAGTTTCCGTGCCGTTTCCTTGACAATGGAGCTGCGGTCCGACGCCAGCACTTCCTGGATGAAGGGCTCGTCGGTCTTGCTGATGTTTGTCCGGAGACATTCAAGCAGCTCGTTGCGCTGGTTGGCCGGTTCGCTCTTCCAGTCTTTCCTCAGCAGTTCAAGGGCTGCGGCAGGATCCTGCTGCCTGAATCTGGCAAGCATCTCCTTACGCTCGCCGTGGGTGGCCGTGTCCCAGGAATCGGTGGTCCCGCATTCCTCTCCGGCAAGGCCCATCTGCCTGATCAGCCACAAGCCTCTGTTCCCGACGAGATTTTTCAGCAGCCTGCGTTCTTCAAACCGCAACGGGTTGTTGCGGTCATAGGCACGCCGGATAAGCGGCTGGAGGCATTCGGGTGAAATGATTTTTCCCGATCCCTGCGCCAGACGGTAGGCGTAGGCCAGCATATAGCGTGTGCTGTGGAGTCTGGAAAAGAGTTGGCTCCGGTCCTTGTCGAAATACGGCAGTTCCTCTTCCGGGGCTGCTTCCACGGGGACAATGCCTTCCGCTCCGGCCGGTTCCCATCCGGCACGCCTGTAGGCGAAGGCGGATGCGGCTGTCATGTACAGGAACGATTCCGTGTCTTCGGCTTTCCCGCGGATCCCGTCAACCAGAGTCTGAAGGGACTCGGGAAAGGCTCCGGGAACGAATTCACGGTTGGCTGTTCCAAGCAGTGCAGCCTGTATGATAGGTTCAGTTACATTCATCTCTCCAAGTATGATATTCTTTGTTGTACCAGATGGATTTCAGTTCCCATATATCCCCGTTTACAATGACCAGCGAGGCGAACGGATTGCCGCCGGTAATGGCGAGGATGTCGATGTAGGTTTCCTCGGGAATCGCCACACGGACGGCATTGCCCGCGTTGTCCAGCATCGTGTAGTCTTTCCCGTTACGGGCAACCCTCACGTCATCCACAAGCAGGGTGATGTCCTCGGAAAACGGATTCGTCAGCATGGCCGTGCGGTACACCGCGGCAGCCTGCTTCAGGTCAGGGCTGCACGCCGGCACAAAGTTTTCTTCCGTGAGTACGGACTCCCGGAACAATGCACGCCGGCATGTACCCGTGCCGTTGTAAAAGCATAGCGCCCCTTTATAGGCACTGCCCGGAATCCAGTTCTCGGTGGAAAAGGTGCCGGCAACGGCAAAACTCAGGTATCTGGCGAAAAGCCCGCTTTCCTTTCCGTAGAACCAGTAGATGTCGGTATTGACATCGTTGACTTTACGGGACTGCTTGTGAAGCACGAGCCAGCTGTCCGCCACCGGCTCTCCGGCAAGGACGTTGTCCTTGGACTGGGGATATCCGATCTGCGTGCGTATCTCGTCCTTCCATTCTTCGGGAAGGCCGTCCATGTTTCTGTAGCTCTGCATGAGCAGGTACAGCCTGCCCATGCTTTCCGTCAGGTCGGATTTCCAGCTTTCCGAGTCGAAGTCTATAGCCTCCATGGCTCTCAGTCTCCCCGCAAGTCCCGGTGCCTGGGCATCCACCATCCTCCGGGCCATGTTGTCAAACAGGGTATAGGCACGTTCCGGAACATTCAGGAATCCGTTGCGCACCAAGTCCTTCATCCATACCTCAAGGTCGGATATGCCTCCCAGTACCTTCTGGTGCCGTTTCTCCTGCCTCTTGGCCTGAGCCGCTTCATCCACAGGGGTTTCGCTTTTGGCTTTCTGCTCCTTCTTTTCGGCCTTCTCCGTTCTTTTGGCAAGCCACGCCGTCACCCATTCCGGCTCTTCCGCCTGCGTGAACTGGTCAGGCTGGCGGGCGTACAGCAACAGCAGGCCAAGCCCATGCTTGCACGGGAATTTGCGGCTCGGGCAGGAACACTTGAACGCAATGTCATTCAAGTCTATCACCGTCTGGTAGGGATTCTTTCCGCTTCCCTGGCAATGACCCCAGACGGCACGTCCGCTGCATTCCCTCAGTACCCATTTGCTCAAGGTCGCAAGTCCTTTGCCGGCCTTTACAGATGAGTCGTCGGGAGCGAGCTGCAATATCTGTTCTTCTGTCAAGTTCAATGGCATACGCAACAAGTTAATTGGTCATTGGTAAATCATTCCCTGTTCCCTGCTGCATATTCTCCCGTGTTGATGTCAAGTACGGGACGCTTGGGCTGTATCAGCGCGTCTTCGTATTGGCATTTCCACTGGATGCTGCGGTCCATATAACCGTCTTTGATTCCATCGACGGTTTCTCCCGAGTCTATTTCATTGCCGCTTGTAAGCAGATAGGAGGCCACGTTGTAGGCATGGTTCACTACCCAGTTCGGATCAAGTCCGCGGAAGTGGTACTGCAGGTCAGGCAGGAACAACGTGTTCATCCCGAGTGTATCTACCAGCATGTCGTCGGAACCCTGAATCGTGAAGAAACGGACGTTTACGGCATAGCGGATGAACCGGTCAGGACCTTCTATCTGATTGCCGCGGATTTCCTCCGCCTCGAACAGTTTCCCGCTGCCGCTGAAGAAGAACGCTTCGCAGGACGGGAACAGTTCGGCGAGCGCTTCAAGGTAGTCCATTTCCAGATTGGCACGTTCCAGAGAAGACAGGCCACGGGCAAGGAAGTCCGTAGCGAGCATACTGTACCGGCATTCCTCAAGGATACGGTCACGGCTCTCCTGGCAGTCCCACATCTGGCTCCGGGTGAAGTCGTCCACGGTCTTTCCGTCAAAGTCCATGCACGAAGTCATCAGGAACTGCACGGGTGCTTTCCCGTCCTCAAACTCCACCATGTGGTCCAGGACGGTGATGAAGACAGACTTGTCATCACCTTCGCGGCATTCTACATTGCCAAAATGCTTCCGGCATACATCAGCCACCCTCTGCGTGTCCGGCAATTCAACCGGTTCCTTGAACAGAAGGTTTATAAGTAAAGGTCCTCCGGGCTGCAGTTCCTTTGTATTTAGGTCTTGTTGAAATACTTGATTCATATATTTGTCATTATTACTTATACGATATCTTGAGAGTCATTATGTCCGGTAGGGCGACACCCTGTCCACGTGTTATCCTATGTTTGTCGACAGCAGAGAAGCCTATGGTTTCTCCGTCGTTGAGAACTGCATCGTATTCCAGAACATATCCTGCCATGCTGGCCAGGAAGTCTCTCACCTTTGACGGGTCGGCATCCACGTCAAGGACCTCCATTTCGTCCTTGCCGAAACACTCCATTCCATAGGTGTAGCCGCTGATTCCCTTTTCGGTACGGTAAAGCCCGAACCATATCCAGTTGTATATAGGCAGCGAATCCTCCTTCATCATTCCGGAAAAGCCTTCATAGAAACGGGGCTGGAAAACGACACCGCTGGTATAGATACCGGTTATATTCTTCTGGTGGCAGCAGACAGACAACAGCTTCACGTACAGTTTGCCTCTTTCGATCAGGGACTCCTCTTTGCCGATAACGGCAACCATGATGTGGGCCTTATGCTCTTTGGCTGTTTTTTCGGCCTCCGGCCACATGTAATTGTTCTTCGCGCATTCTTCGGCTTCACCATTAGGTACGGGGGCAGGCATCAGGCTTACCGCCGCCATCATGTCATCCACGTCAAAGACCAGAGACTCGGGATTCCGTTCCTCGTCAGATTTCTCTTCAGCGGTGATGTCCCACTGTTCTTTCAGATCTCTGATGTATTTTTCCTTGTCCCAGCTGTTGTCGGAGAGCAGGGCGAATCCCACGAATGTGCCGGCCTTCTTCTCACGTTCCTCGGCCTGCTTTGCCTGTTCCATCCAGTAGGAACGCACCATCTCGACAAGGGCCGTAGCATCCTTAACAGCCGTCTTTTCGTCATAAGGCTCCATCTCACTGAAGGTATGGCCGCAGTCCGACAAGCTGTCTCCTTCGTATCCACCATTCACGCCCAGCAGCCATTCACTGTCCTTGGTATCCTTGTATTTGAAGATGTAGTAGGTCATATCATGCAGTACGAATGTTCCCGTGCACTCGATCTCAGCTGGCTCGTGTCCCAGCTCCTGCGGGTGCGAGAGCCAGGCTGTCATTGCAGCCAGAGCTGCTTCCAGTTGTTTTGTTCTCATATCTTGAATGTTTTAATTTATACTTCACTCTTCATCCACATATAAGTTGCCGTCTTCCTTGCGAACCAGTCTGGTGTCATATGGAAAATCCAAATATTGCATAACGTCCGGAGAATAGTTGCAGATGGTATTCAAATCACAATATTCATATCGACATTCGTCATTATCTTCATCCCCATCAGCAAGGAAAAGCCAACCGCTGTCCCAACCCATGTCCTCAGCAAAGGGCTTTTGACGAATGCAAGTTGCTATTTCACATCCATCTACTAAAACACGGCTGCTTACAGTACATTCAATGGCTTTACTCCAATCTTTCAGCAGTAATTTGATGTTGTCCTGCGGTATATGTAAGAATTGCGGATCCGTCTGTGGTTCATCTTCCCACTCTTTGAAACGGTCGTCAATGAGAGCTGCCATATCATGATAATATTTTTCTGTCCAAGGCAGCAACAGATAAGCAGCATCTGTCTCATCCTCACTATTCCATATCCTGCCTTTGAAATAGTCCATAGCATATGCTTGTATATCTTTAATATAGGCATAAGGTGTACTACGGTTTTCCCAATTATACCATTTGGTAAACATCGTTCCCACTCTGTTTAGCAAGATAGTAGAAAGTCCGCCATGCAGATCCTCATTATCTCTAATAAATTCTCTTAAATCAATACTGTCTTCTGCTTTGACCCTATCAACCAGGTTTCCATGTCTAAACAGGAAAGGTTGGCTCATAAGATTGTGTTCTATGCACCATCGTAAATAAATCGCCATGTGGTTGTAAGGAGCCAATTCATCTGCTGACAAATGCAACTCTTCTATCTTTTCTTCATGTTTCTTCGCATCGTCAATATAAGATATGTCATAACCTATTTTCTCTGCATCTGTAACAACATTTAGTCTCAACGGATTAATTGTTTCCAGCGCATCATCAGGACATATTTCAAAGAATTCATCTATATCCTTATCTTGGATAAATTGTAACTCTTCCCTATATAAAGGGATAACCTGATAAAACTCAACACTTCCAGCTCCTTGTGTTTTACATGTACTTGACTTATCTCCAAATATACTTGGAGACAGGAGAACAATAGCACAGAGCTTGGTGTCTTCTGAGAATGTATTTTCACCTCCAAGTTCCATTGTCTTTCCCCAGCTGATACAGGTCCTATGACGTATGCATTGTCTTGCCAACGACGTAATAAGTCGTATAGGCCAACACCATTTCTCTTCTGTCCAATCAGACAATCCGAGTTTCCAGTCAGGTGGTAAATTGATAAGCAATTCTTGATGACAGGTATTGCCGTCTATATCGTCCGATTCAAGGACTTCATGATTACTCATGTTGGCTGTTATCAATGTATAATAGTTATGCTCTTTCCTCGGGGCAATAACAGCTATGTCCAATGGATATTCTGAGCATGAGTCATCATGCAAGAAATTGTTAATCTTACCAAAATACTTTTCAATATGTGCTATCACTTCCTGTCGTGCAACAGAGCTTATTGAAATTTCACTGGATTGTATTGGGTTAGTTTCAATATCTATTTGATTCAGTACATTAAGACGGTGCGGATTTACAAGGAGAATATTGTCATTCATCTTGTCAAGAAGTTTCTGTGTTCCATTTTTGAGCTTATACTCCAGTTCATCTCCATATAAAGGTATTACCTGATAAAAATTGACTTCCTCTCCATCAGGTAGTGTACAAGTATTTCCACCTACATTTCCACATGGGGGATTTATCAGAATGGAAGCACAAAGCTCTGTCGTATATGAAAGAGGTCCATCATAACTGACTGTATGACCCCAACCAAGCCAAGTATTGTTTTCTCCCGGGAAGCGAGCAAGTTCTTTCAACAACCGTATAGGCCAATACCATTTTTCGTCTTTCAAATGTTCTTTATCCAATTTCCAATACTCTGGCAGACAGATGACAAGTTCTGCCCGTTCCAGCTGATCTTCTTTCAATTGGTTAGGCACATTCATCAAGTGTGCCCCCATTCCCATTGTCACAAGTGTGTACCAGTTGCACTCTTCAGATGGAGGAATCAAACAAATATCCACATGAATGTCCGGTGATACTTTTTCGTGAAAAACGAATTCAAAATTACCATAATAGTGCTCGATATGCTTTTCTATAATATCTATTTCATCTTCTGAGTACATTTCTGGAGCAATAGACTTATTGTCGCCATTATCATCATCACAACAACTTTCACACTTTATTTTTCGTTTTTCCAGTTCTTCATTACACTCATTTATTACAGCAACTGCACTGTTGTCCTCCGGATCAAGTTCCGCCCAGCGTTTGGCATATTCTATCGCCTTTTCTTCCTGTTCTACAAGATATTGGTATGCGTATGCCATGCGCTTGTTCCATCCTGCCTGACTTTCTCCGGCTTCACGGATCGATTCCAGCAGTTCAAGTGCTTTATTCAACGCCCTTTCCTTTTCGTCATCTTCCGGTTCTTCGCCATTATCTCCCAGAATCGCATAATTCTCATATGCCCGCACCAGCAACATGACCATGTCGTAGTCCTGTTCAGCTTCGGGAATGTCCTCAAGTGCTTTGATACACTTGGAAAACTTTTCCATGTCATTCCATTTCTCTATCTGGGCAAGAAACTCTTCTTTATTTTCCTTTGTGTATGGTATAGCCTCGCTGGCCGCTTCTGTCAGTTGGTGTATCCGTCCATTACGGATGAAGTCTGAAATGTAGAAAGAGTATTCGGGGTATTCATCGAGCAGAGGTATAACCTTCTTGACAAAAGCCCTGAGGTTATAGACAAACAGGTCGATATAGCTGTATTCCGTTCCGGTTGCACCCCCTGTTATCACACCGAGATTGCCCGGTTCAAGCAGCTCCTCCGTTATCCTGTCTTCAAGGTCATGGCGGAAATCCAGAATCTGATGATCGTCACCCTCAGTGCTGTTGGGGAAGACCAGGAACATGGCCTGCGCACCGAAACTGTTGGCATGGTCAAATATATCGGTCGAATCGTTATAGTAGTCGGCCACGAGGGAGTACAGGCAGGTAGAACCGACAATCACATCGAAGCGCAGTTCGTCACTTTCCTTCGGGGTCAGTTGATATCCCGTATAAACGTCCTTCGGATTCTCGAAGAATTCATGGCCGTGGGATTTCACGGTTTCCTCTATGTGCTGTCTCAACCCGGACAAGGCAATCATGCCTTCCTCAATGCCTGACGCTCTTTCTATACCATTGACATATTTGAACGAGACGCCTTCTCCCAGTACAAGTTCCAGAATGACATGAAAGTTTCCGTCACTATTTTCTTCCGGTAAGGCACAAAGATTTTTGTCGTAATACCTGATGTTGAAGTTTTCTCTCTTTTCGTCATAGGATGCTTTTACCATGATCTTGCCCATATCGACATCGGTATCGTGTACACGGTATGCGAAAGACCCGACCTTGCCCGGGTTGAAGGGGAAGAACTTCCATTTGCCTTTCAGGCACTCCGGCATACAGGATATGATATAAGGATAGATGATGAAGAGATCCGGCCATCCTTCGACCGAGAACGTGAACTCATGGTCACCTCCGATATTGAAGTGCATGTCTTCCGATATCAGATTGGTTCCTTCACTGATAAACTCCATGAAGGCATCGGCTTCCTCCATGGATTTCGGATTCATCATGCCTGACAGCTTTTCTTCGTTTTCTACAAACCAGTTCCAGAATTCTTTCACTCGTCTGGTTAACGGCAAGTGCATATTGCACTGACGAATGAAACTCAGGGTGTCTTCATCTTCCGGATTAAGTTCCCTTGCCTTGCTGAAATAATCCAGGGCCTCCCGATAATTGTTCAGAAAATACTGGGCATATCCCATTCTGAAATTCCACCGTTCATCTTCAGCGCCTTCCTCCTTGACGGATTCGAGCAGTTCAGCGGCTTTGGCATATTCCTCAATATTGTTGTACGCCCTTGCAAGAAGGCTGGTCGTTTCAAAATCCCGTTCTGCTTCCGGAATCTGTTCCAGTGCATCGATGATTTCCTGATGCTTTTCGGCCTTGTGCCATTCGTCTATCTGCTTCATCAGTTCGTCATTCATGTTCTCTCCGGTATATATGATTTGTTTATTTTCCGGTTCTATAGGCTGGTCTGCAACCAAAGTCGGGAGGAATTCACCTGAAAGTTTTTTCAGGTCTTCCAGCCTGGAGGCACACAACGTGAAGAGGGTGTACTGGTTGGAACACAGTGCGTGACAGCTGTAAACGGGATAAGGTTCTTCATCCTCTGAATCTTGGCCGGTACCCATGTCATAGAGACGGTATTTTCCGCCGTCAAATTCCCTTTCTTCAATCATTTCTTCTTCCACATCAAGAAAATCCGGCTCACCATTGGTGGAGTATCCTGTGCATCTGACCGTGTGCCAGTTGTCTGCAGCCGCGTCATAATAGACGAGGGTACCATCATCCGTATCTTCGAGATAGCTGCCCGGCAGACTGAACCTGATTCTTCCGACCTTATGGTTGACAATTCCTCGCCGGTAGCCGATGGCAAATTCCGTTTCGTATGTCGGTATCCCGTCAGTCGGAACAGGGGTACAGCCATGCAGTCTGCAAAGTTCCTCGTATTCCTTTTTTGGGAAAGGAAGAGACGGGTCAAGTGATGCTGCCGTTTCCAGTTCGCTTATGATGTACCCGTTGATGCGGGCATCTTCTTCACTTCTTTCCGACGGTATGAAATAGCAGTCCTCCCACAAGGCGTTCAGGGCCAGTCCTCTATGGAAACGTGCATCGCGTTCCGGATTGTTCCAAATGAAGAAATCATCAGCAAAAGATTCGATTCCTTCTTCCCGGATACGTCTGATGACTTCTGAAAGGCGGAAAGAACCCAAAGGTGAGATGACAATGCCGCTGTCCGATTGAGGGTAATATTTATTGAGATCCCAGCAGATTGACAGGGACGTACTGCCTTTGTCTTCCTGCTCCTGGATGATTTCAAACAGTTTGGCCAGCCACTTGTGGAAATGTTTCTTCTTCATGGCCTCAAAGTCCCTTTCCGTGTAATAGTCCGTCTCGTCTTCAACCTCAAACCGGGTTTCGGTCGCCTGTTGAAGCCTGTCGATGAACTCTATTGCTGCCTTGTGGAAGCCGGGACCAAGCAGGTTGGTCTGGCATTCTCCGGTTACGGAAACAGTGTCTTCCGTATTTTCTTTTCCCTCATGTTGATAGCTCAGGAACAGGTCGCCCAGTTTGCAAAAACTTACCCTCGTTGCTGATTCGTCATGCTCTGCATGATAGCCGGATTCAGCGGCCAGTTTTTCCACGGTGCGCTTGAATGTTTCGATATTCCTGATCCTTGTGCGAATGTTGAATCCAAGTCCCATATTTGTTATATTTTTAGTGTATATTATTAGTGACTAATGTTTGACAGCGTTCCGCTTATTCAGTCGGTTTGCTGTTTGTTAGCTGCTGTGGTTTTAATTCTTAATTCCAAAATTTTTTGAGCCGCCTGATTTTTGATTCTGCGACGCAAATTATCCAATCTACGCTGTCCGATACGTCTGTCAGCCGCACGTAGGATATTTGCCAATCCCCAATAGTCATTTTCAAAATGCTTTGTCACAATTTCCGAAACGGGAGTATCTATATATTCCCGTATTAAATCGGATATATCTGACACGTCATTTTTATATGGGTAATTTTTTGTTATCCCATGTGGCTTGAAGTTGCGTATTCTACCATCAGGTGTGACAAACTGTTTGGGGTAATCAAAAATTATCTCTTTACCCAGCGTAATCCAATAACGGGGCAAATCTGTATTACCATATCGGCTTCTCATTGGATAAGCGACACAGTGAATCTGAAAATCAATCGTTGGATCAATTATCAGATATAGTTCCTTTTGCAATTTACTCCATTTCTTCATTTGTTCTTTCTTCAGCAGCTAATGGGATGCAGATAGCAACCTATTACGGTTGCTTATCTGCATATTATCCGCATAATTATTCCTATTGATACAAGGTTAATCCCATTCGATTTCATCTCCTTTCTCTCGAAGAATTTTATATATTTCTTCTTCGTTTTCTATTAAAGAGATGATCATGTCGGCAAAGCGTTTTGCTTTTTGCTCGTTTTCTGCCGTATCCTCAAAATAAGCTGCGTAAGAACCAGCTTCAGGATCGCTTTCCATACTTTCCAGAATGTCTGGCGCATTTTCTTCCAAATAGTAGTTGAAGAAGGCATCCCAGTTGTAACCGTTCATGTACGCCTCTTCGTTTATCTCATTCATTTGCTCTCCTATTGCCAATGTTTTTTCAACCTCATTTTGGAAGAGCAGAACGATGTTACCAGAACCATTTGTGTAAATTTGAACATACTCATTATTAAAGATGTCTCTTTCTTCTGTTGTTGCCATAATCTTTTAATTTTTAATTGTTCTACTATTGCGGATAATGTTTGGTGGCTAACCGACCTTTTGAGGAGATTGAGCCGCTTGTTACCCACATAATTCATTTTTCTTTTGAAAGAATAGATACATAGTTATCTATATCTTGCTGTAATTCATTCCAATGTGCTGATAAATTTGGATAAAGCCCGGTTGCGCCACACCCTACCATCCTGATAAGTGCTAAAAAACGATATTCATTGGCATTTCGTTCATTTTCTTCTTTTTTAATCTTCTCTTGAAGCAGTACATCTGGATAAACAACACGTTGATATAGTTTATCAATAAATTCTCTGCGTTTTTCTGGAGTATTGAATATACTATCCACTGGTTGTGCTCTAATAGAATCTATTTCTTTTGCTCTTGCATGAGCTTCTTCATGTTTTTCTTGCTTATACAAAAGAAATACTTCAAGTCCCCATATATATAATATGAAATCCCATACACGATAAACCCCTTTCCCCGGAAAGGGGATGTCATGCGTATAGCGACAAACTGAAAAAGTTTCTTCAATATACCCATACACAAAAAGCCGATAAGCTAAGTGGCATAGATTTTCGGCATCTGCGCCACTATTAAAAGAACATTTCTTTATTAACTTTTTGCACAAACTCGCTACCTTCTTTTGGGGGCAAGAGTTCATTATTGATTCAAACAATTCTATTCCTGTTTCCATCTTCTTCATTCTTTTGTGGGTAATGTTTGGTGGCTAACCGACCTTTCAGGGGAGGTTGAGCCGCTTGTTATAAACCCACTTGAAATTTGTCTGTATATCCTCTTTCTCATTAAAATAACAACATTTCCAATGACAAACATAACCCGAAGCTCCGGGAAACACTGCCAGCGTCCATCCTTAGTATTTGTCTAATATATCATCCATTGGTCGTGACGTTCCGATTGGTTATCCTGCAATGTTGGCATTGTCAATGCCTTTCTTCAAAGAACCATTAATCTCTACGGCATGTCCCCAAAACATATCATCATCGTCATAGAAAGCAGTAAAGCTACCGCTTGGCGTGATGGAAATTTCTGAGAGTGTGATACGCTTCGCAAACTCGTCCTCAGTGATTGGCTTGGTATCCTTGCTCTTCTCATCCTCAGTCAGCCAGTCGTTGGCAAGTGCTGTGAGTTTCTTTGCTGCAAATTTCCGCATGGTTTCATCCCATGTTTCTTGCTCGGCAACCAACTTTTTTGCCGCTGTACGGGCACGGCTCCATGACGATTTGCTCTCCGGGTTAACTTCAAGCATGAAAGGAACCTCATTGCCGTTCCATAAGAAGGTCGCCTCAAACATATCAAGCTCCCGATTTAGCGTCAGCGACCCCAGCACTTTGTCCTCTATGACCACAGGCTTGTTATATTCCTCCAAAACTGCTTCTAACTCCGGGCAGGAAACAGACTGTTCCAGCACTTCCGTGACTGCCCAACAGTTGAATTTTTCAGGGGTAATATGTTCCGGCACATATTCATCCAACAGCTTCCTGACCTTGACACGGTAGATTTGTTCTCTCTCAAATCGTTTCCAACTTTTTTCACTGTTTTTTTCTTCCTCAGTGACGGGCCAGTCCAGTCGCCCCTCTCGAATATTGACTTCTCCAGTGTCACAAAACACCATGCCCAAAGATATGACGGTCATATCCCAAAAGCCTCTATTATCATATCCGGCACCCAAAGTGCGTTGAATCAAAACGATTACTTCTTTTTCCTCTGGAGCGTACCGCTCATAAAATTTCTCAAACATATTGCTCATACACTTTTATTTTATTGGGTTTATAATGTTTGGTAGCGTTCCGCTTTAAGCGGTGTTGCTGTTTGTTATCAATGTTTCATCGACTATAAAGTTGATTTAACATTTTGAAATAATCATTCCCAAATTGTTCGACATAATCATCCATTACACCGTATATGTTATTTTTATTATCAACAAGCAAGACCATATATCCATGATCGTATTCCCCAAAAGGACAAATATCTGAAACATGGAGTAGTTCACAAAATTGGTCGTAGAATAAGTAATGCGGATTATCGTTTAATGTTTTCTTTAGATTAAAATGCACATCTACTTTCGGGAACTGAAATTCCTGATTATAGAAATAAATTAGAAAATCTATCAACTTTGAAGTCGGTTGGTAGTTTGCTTTAGTATAAATTACCATAAGTTCATTCGGGCTTATGATTACCCGATTCTCCCAGTGGCAATTTGTTTTAAGATATTGTTTCAGTTCCATATATTCACATTTTTATTTTGCACATTGATAATGTTTGGTGGCTAACCGACCCTTATCTGGGGAGGTTAAGCCGCTTGTTATTCGCTAATTTTCTCTTGATAAGGCAAAAAACTAACATTAAAAGTTTCACATACAAAATAAAAATTAGATTTGCGGATTTGGTTAATGTCATAATTTACCTCCACACAGTCTAAATTGAAGCAATATAGACCATCTATTATTTGTATATCCATATTAAAGATGACTTGTAAATCTTCATTTCGTTTTTGCCTTATAGTAAATTCAGATATATTTTCTGCAATGATTTCAAGGTTAAACCACCCTTCTGAATTTTCTACGGATAATTCCAAAATGATTTTGTATTCCGCCAAATTAATTCTAATTTGACGAATCAAACCATCTCCGGCGTTATGCAGATTGTTTTTCAAATAGTCTATGAAATCATTGTTATTCATTTTTTTATTTTTAGAGCGAATAATGGGATGCAGCTTGCCACTGTTAGGTGGCACAGGTGCTTGTTATCGATATATTTTTACGAATATTGCCAAAATCCAGCGATTATTTCATTGGTCATATGATGCTTATATAAGTACAATGCTCCATATCCGAATGGATAACTTCCAATGATAACATCCTCACTATATCCATCTTCGTCTATTGACAAAAAGAAGAAAAAACCATGTTCCTCTAATTCTTTGTAATACGTTTCTTCATCTTGAATAAGAAAAGGAGTTCCTCCTATTTTTATAAATACATTTTCGCTATCCTTATCTTCTGAATATTCGCTAATAGAACACATTCTTAAATTAGCATTGCGTTTTTCTACACAATTACCAATTTCAGAAAATTCATGCTCAACTATTTTTACTGCTATTGAGGGATATTTATTGTTATCAATAAGAGTATCATAATCTTGATGAATCAAGATAGATAGCATAGTATTCTCCTTTTCAGGATGAACTAATGTTGCATAGAATTTATAATCGCTGGGGATTTGATCTTCTATACATTTTGGGGGATTACCACCAATTCTACCTTTTACATTCTTATCAAATGAAATACATTTGGCATATCGTTCGTTCATATTTTATTTGTTTTATTATTATCGATAATGTTATACTATCAGCGGAATCCGCTGTTATTTCCTTTAGGTATCAGACCTCGTTGTCCTCCATAAGCAGGTCGTCCAACGGGCTCTTGATATTGCTTTTATAGGTGTCGGCGATGTGGACATACCGCTCCGTTGTCTTGATGTTGTTATGTCCCATCAATTCCTTCACAATCTTGATGTCCGTCCCTTGCTCCAGCAGATGCGTGGCAAAGGAGTGGCGCAGCAGGTGCGGATAAATCCGTTTCGTGATGCCCGCCTCCTGTGCGGCGGCTTTCAGCCGTTTCGACACAATGCTTTCCGTAAAGGGTTCGCCCGGCCTGCGCTCGAAGAGCCACACTTGGGGCTTATACAGACGGTTGTATTCCGCCAGTTTCTTCATCAGCGGCCTCGACAGCAGCGTGTACCGGTCTTTCTTGCCCTTGCCCTGCCGCACCCGTATCAGGTTGCGGGACTCGTTGATGTCTCCCGGCTTCAGTTCCAGCAGTTCGCTGATGCGCAGGCCGGCGGAGTAGAGGATGGAGAAGATGCAGAAGAAGCGCAGGTCTTTTGCCGCCACGTCGAGTATCCGCTTGATTTCATCCTTGCCCAGCACGTCGGGCAGGGTCTTCTCGCGCTTGGCACGGTTCACCCTGTAGCACCGCCGTTCCTGCCCGAGCACTTTCTCGTAGTAGAACTTGATGGCGTTGATGCGCTGGTTCTGCTGGCACGAGGATATGTTCCGCTCGCGGATGAGATGCAGCAGGTAGCCGTTTATCTCGTCGGGCGTGACGGTCTTTACATCCCGCCCCTCGAAATACTGTTGGAAATCCCGGAAGTAAGCGGTATATACCCTCACCGTGTGGTCGCTGTAACGCACCTGCCGGAGTTTCTCCAGATAGCCTTCGGGAAGAGGCGGACGGCTGTCCTCCTTTTCTTTCCGGCCCGTGTATCCTTTTATGGCGGAATAGTCGATGAACGCCATCTTCACATAGCGGTCGAAGAACTCCGCAAGCACGAAGCTCTCTTCGGGCAGATAAGCCTTGCCGCCGACAAGCTGCGCGCCTTCCTCCTTCGACAAGGGCAGGCGCAGGCCGTCGTGGTCGAAGGCTACTTCGATGAACTTCCTGCCGTACCTGACGGTAGGCGAAAGCCTGATTCGGGGTTTTGCTCGGTATGTTTCCATGTCCTAATAAATTCGTATGTCATACACTTTGCCGTCAAGTAGGTCTACATGGCGGTCATCGGAAAAGCGCCATGTTTCCAGTGTCCTTCCTTCTATTTTCCTTTGCGATTTGTGGTATGGCTCGCCCCATGCGGTGATGACCATTTCTCCCGTCATGCCGGTATCGACCTTGCGGAAAGCGATTTGCTTCCCGTATTTCTTGCCGTAGCGTTCCGTCAGCAAGGCGATGCGGTCTGCACTCACGAATTCGTACACTTCATCACCCCCTATAGGGAATGCTTCCACACGAACACCGTCCGCACCCTCCATCAGCAGAAACGCCCCGTCACTATTCATCTTCAGGCCGATATCCACACAGCGATATTCCGCACCTTCGACAGGAGTGATAATCTGGCCGTCCTCGGTCTCAACGCGCTTGCCCAATGAGAAGAACACCTGCCCTATATAGCGTTTCAGCTTTTCGTAGTAACCTAAGCAGGTCATGCTTAGAGAATACTTGAAAGGGTTGTAATACATCTCGCTACCGCTCTCTTTCTCACGCAACAGCAGGCAACAGCCGTATGAGAAGTAATCCGTCTTCGTCCAGACTTTCAGTACATCATAGTACTTGCCTACGACTTCCTTGGCAGGGGTGACGCTGATGTTCACCGCCTTGTACACTGTACGTTCGTCGCTGGTGAGGAAGTTGGCAGTGAAGAAGGCATCCCAGTAGCCGTCCTGGTCGTTTCTTGCCCCATGCATGTACAAGGTCTGTCCCGGCAGGGAGGCGAAACTTCGCTTGTCCACGTTCGTCAGACTGTCGTAGGGCTGCGCATTCTGTACGGTGTATTCCTTCACTTCGTCGTTTTGGGGCACGATGTTGAGCTGGGCCTTTGCGTGAAGCCCGACGGTCAGGAGCAATATTATTATAGAAATCTTCTTCATATCGGATTGAATTTAATGTTATTAATAGTTATACCGGCTATTTCCTTGTAATGGAATACAAGTATGTCGTCAGTTCTACCACAAAATAGAATACCCGCCACAGCCATCCGGCTGTGGCGGGGACCGTTCATTTCTTCAATGACTCGACAAACTCTTTAAGCTGTGGTTGCCCGTCAAAAAAGTCCAAATCGAACTTGATTGAGGAACCGTTTGCCAACGATACGGTCAAAATACCCTTACCATAATTATAATCGATATTGGATATTTCGGACAGCAGAAAAGAGCGCATCTCAACCTTGCCTTTTGAGATTTCCGGATAAGAGACCTTATTTTCGTCAACTGTGATCACGCTGTTTTTTGCAGACAATTTACCGGCTTGTCGTATCTTTCGCCATGCCTTAAACATGATATATAGACCGACAAGGGCAAAGATGATTGCTGTCGGTAAAGGACTGAGTATGCGGGTCGCTCCGATTTTTATGCCGAAAGGAAAAACTATCGGAACTACTATCAATACCACTCCTGTGATGATTTCAGTCAGGTTGCCTTTGACTGATGCCTTGGATGAATAATTGAATGTTGTCATCTCACGAATAGTTTGTATCTTATTGAATCTGGCAATTACCTAAAGAAGAAATACCAAATAAGTACTCCGATAGTGATGATGATGGACAGTACTGTCATAGCAGACTTGTATTTCTCCACAGCCGGAGAGTCCTGTGGCGCTTCAAAATCCAATATGGTAGGTGCTTCTCCTATCACCTTGTTTGAAATAACCTCAATTTTGAATTGATTAGGTTGCTTTTCCAGCCCGACAAAAGCATGATGGCAGTCAAGTTGATATGCCTTTCTGGGCGACATGACCATTTTGGTAAACAGGATGATGCCGTCGAAGTGGTCGCTTATCTCCATCACGGCATCTTTGTCTTCCTCTTTTTTCACTATGTGCCGTCCGGTATCAGGATCGACAATGTAATAGTCATATCCGCAGGATTGTACTGAATCGTATCGGATATGACCGATTTCCAGCATATCGACTTCCTCCTTGATGCCCTGCAAGGTCGATTCGTCAATCTCTGTGCCTTTTAACGGACAGGCATACAGGCAATAGCGGTTGTCTTCATACATCACGGTTCGGATAGGATAAAGATTTACTACTTTACGACCTTCCAATTTAAGGTAGGTCTTTGACAGTTTGCCGATTGCTTTCTCGTCATATCCTGTAGGGATAGTTCCTCCTTCGAGGACGGCGGATAAATTTTTAAGTTCACTCATGTTACAGTTCTTTTTACTTGTTAATAATATTATTGTTGTTTATTTCACTTTCTATACGGAGACAGAAATTCACTTCCCGGTAAAGTTGCTCCAGCAGGTGTTCGTCATCCAGCGACTTCCGTCCGGGACGCAGAAACCCGTCCGGCGTTTCCGAGGCATAATAGAGCATGTTACCGTTGAAAGAGAGCATCAGGTCGCGGTCGAATGACTTCCGCAGTGCCGTCAGCCTCCTCATCATCGCCGGGGTGAGTATCATGCGGGCTTCCACCTCGTCATCCGCATAGACCACGAAGAGCTTTTCAAACTCCGGGTCTTCCAGATGCACGAACTTCGCACCGTATTTGTCCTTGAAACCCTGTACCATCTGCGCGAGATACCCGACTTTACCTTCCAGATGGTCGGGCAGCAACATCACATATCCTCGGAAGGTGCGATGGAGTGCACAGCATCCGAACATGCCCCGGAAACTGTGCATGGTGCTCTCAATTCGACTACCGAAGATGGGACGGATGAAATACTGGTACGGCACCTCAAGGAAGTTAAAGAAGGAGAAGTCCTTTCTATTGGAGGACGTGACACCCACATCGGCCACGGTAATACAATGGTCGCCGGATGGGATCTCCACATAGCCGTAACAGGTCGAGCTGATTGGAATATCTGACCCTGGAGTGGCGAACAGCCGACTGTTTTCCAATGCTTTCTGGTTCATCCTCGCGGTCGGCGCATATCGGGCCGAGGGGAACAAAGTGGCAAGGATGCCGGCCATCAGTTCGTTTTCCTGGCGGTTCAAGGCGTTAAAGCTTTTCATGAAGGCGTAATGGAAGATGCAGAACGCAATGAAGCCGGCCATGATATACTTCCAGTTGTTCATCGAGGTTTCGTAGTCTATCGTCTCGTAGTTGACCAGCAAACTCCCGAAAAGGCAGAAAGCAAACCAGCACAGGGTGGCGGTATAGACAATGGCTGTCAGACACCGCACCACCTGCCGTAACCGGCGGACACGGGACAACCCTTTCCGCAGATGCCGCGACAGGGGCTTGAAATCTATGGGGTTCTGTTCCATACTTTCGCTATTTGAACATTTCCTTTACATTCACTGCCGCCATCTCGGTTTCAGGAAACTCGACCAGTTCCTGCTGCTCATGCTTGTTCCACGAGGCAATGATGGACGAGGGGAACATCTCAATGGCGTTGTTGTAGTCGGTCACGGCCGCATTGTAGGTGCGCCGGATGGCCTGAATCTCGTTTTCCATTTCCGCAATCTGGTACTGGAGGTGGTGGAACTGTTCGTTGGCTTTCAGTTCCGGGTAGTCCTCCACCGCCACGTTCAGCTTTCCCAGCAGGGATGAAATCTCCGTTCCTCCCTTGATCTGTTCCGATTCGGACGCGTTGGAAACCTTGGAACGCAATTCGGCAATGCGGGTAAGTATCTCGTTCTCATGCCCCATATATGCCTTGACGGAGGCGACAAGATTGGGTATCAAGTCGTTCCTTTGCTTCAAAGCCACGCAGATGCCGCTCTTGCATTGCTTGACACGGTTCTTCTTCGCGATAAGGCTGTTCGAGGTCACAATCCCCCATATCACCACGAGCAGGACGACAAATCCGAAAACAGATGCTATGATAATGGCTGTCATGACATTTATCCGTTAGAGGGGTTAAACTCAAATTGCATCCACGGGGATTCTGCCTTTTCCAGCAGGGTGGACACGATCTCATAAGCTCCTTCGCACTGGTCGGTGTCTCCCTGCCATGCGCCACGGCCAAGCACGAAACTCAGTCCATATGCGTTCCACGACGCGAAATGCTCCTCGGCCGACTCCGCAACCGCCTGCATGGTCTGCCACATCTCCTGTTCATTGATATATCCACATAGGTAAGTCCATCGGGCCATGTTTGCCGCGCGGACAAGGTCCCATGCCAGTGCTGTGACGGGCAGGTCTTCGGCGGAACAATAGTCCTCGTCAAGCATTTTCCAGACAGTGGTGCAGACTTCGCCCGTTTTCGTTTCTTCGTCCTGCAATTCTTCTTCGGATATATTCTCCATGCCTTTAGCGGCAATTTCGGCCAGAACTTTGTCCACCTCCGCATGATGACCTTCATTTAACAACCAGTCGATGGTTTCCAATGCGGATGCCCTGTCCGAGACATCCCACGAGTCTTCAAGCATCTCCTTCAACGTGGACATCTCATGCGAGGTCTCTATGGAATCCACATAGTCACTGCTGAGCACGAGCAACGGAGCACCGAAAGCCAGCAGCCGTTGCTGCGGGATTGTCAGCTTCCCGTCATTCTTGTTCTCTATTTCCCACTCGAAATCGAACATCTCGTCCAAGTTGCCGAACATGTTCTTCACATCGTCGCTTATCATATCTGGGTCGCATTGCGCCATCGCGTGGCCGATAAAATCCAGTTGCTGCGAATACATATTCCTTGCTTCTTCCGGACTCATTGCGGAGGTGTCCTCTATTTCCGGTTGTTGTACTTTCCCTTCCATACCGGGAATGTTGGCTACTGCGTCAGCCATCAGTTTTTCCTGCATCTTGGCAAGGTCAAAAGCCTGAAATCCGGGAATGTTGCCATACAGTGCCTGAGCCTGTTCCATCGCAGCCTTGATAGCGTCCTGACTGGCTTTTGCCATTTCTTCAGGACTCATCGGGTTGTTTGCTTCTTTTGCCATAATATTTCTTTCGTATCAAATGGTTAATATATTATCATCATTATCCTTCCGCTCCATTTTCAAGGAGCATTTCTACTATCTCATTATAACCTCGTTCACCGGCGTAATACAAGGCCGTGTGTTGGAGGTTGTCCGCGATATTGACATCGGCATGATGTTCCGTTAGCAGGGCGACAAACTCGTTGTGCCCCTGTCTTGACGCAACAATCAGCGGCGTCTCGCCATTACTGTTCCGCACGTCCGGGCTGGCTTTCGCTTTCAGTAACGCTTCTCCGAGATACCTATTTCCCGATAAGGCGGCATAATGCAATGGGGCATTCCCGTTCAGCAAAGCCTTGCCCGGGTCGGCTCCGGCGTTGAGCAACAGGGTAGCGACCATGAGGTTTCCGTTTATGCACGCCATGATCAGAGGTGTTTCCCCGTTATCGTTAGTGACATCCAGCATTGCTTTTGATGAAGCCAGCAAGGTACGCACAATTTCGCTTTGGCCGTTATATACAGCCTGATGGAGCGGGGTATTGCCGGAAACGTCACTGGTGTTCTCCGCTGAAAGGCGGGACACCACCTCCCGCAATCCGTTTGCGGTGGCATAGTCTATGGCCTTATGTCCATCGCTGTCGGCAATCTCCGTGTCGGCTCCCCGGCCAATAAGGAAGAGGGCGGCGTCCGTGCGTCTGTTGTCCAGCAGGCAGAGCAGCGGTGTCCTGCCGTCTGCGTCCGTAGTGTTCAGGTCTGCACCCTTCGCGACAAGTTTTTCAATGATTTCCTTGTTGCCGCTTCTTGCCGCCGCATGAAGCGGCGTTTCCGAGCGGTTGTTCGTCACCGACACGTCGGCCCCGCTGTCCAGCAAGAGGAGCACCAGATCCCGGTAGCCCTTCAGACAGGCGTAGTACAGCGGCGTGTTGCCTTCCGCATCCCGCTTGTTTACGTCTATGCCTCCCTTTTTCAGGAATATCTGGGCGATGTTTTTTTGCCCGTTACGGCAGGCATTGAGAAATGTCAGGTTGTTGTCCATATCGTTAAGCGTATTTTATCAGGAACTTCACCATCGTCTCATTGCCTTTTTCGGTGGCAATGTCCAATGCAGTAAGCCCCTCGTTGTTCACTATAGTCACATCCGGCACGCCGAAATCGGCCAGCAGGTCCGCTGCTTTCTTGGCACCAGACTCTCCGCTGCCCCCGGCAAGGTAGTGCAGCAGCGTGTTGCCCCAGATGTCTTTCCTGCCGGTGTCCGCTCCTGCTTCCAAAATCATTTCGAGGAACTCCGCCTCTTCATCGCCGCAGACACGCCCCTCGTAGGGCTTGTAGTGGCTCTTACCGTCCCAAAAACGACCGCCATACAACAGCATCAGCGGGGTCTGTCCACAGCGGTTAGCCGCATTCACGTCGGCTTTATTTTTCAGCAGGAGGGGGATGGCTGCATTCCCGAAATTGCCGGTTGAATGGCGACAGGCGACGGCCAAAGCCGTGTTCCCTTCTTTGTCTGCCGGCATTTCAATATTCCATCCGTGGCGGAGCATCTTTTCCAACAGCAAAATATGGCGTTCCGTCTTCGAGGAACGGAGATTTATTCGGACACCGATTTCAAAAGCTGTGCTTTCCTCCCCAAAGCGGTAGTTGGGATCGGCGCCTGCGTCCAGCAGCATGTCCGCCATTTCCGGGTATTCCCTAAAACGGATTAGGGCACATGCCAACGGAGATTTGTCGTAAAAGTCGTACATTTCCTTGTGCTCGCAGACCGTCTGTAACTCCACACCGGAACGCAACAAAGCATCCAACGCTTTCAGGTTATTGTGCCACATAGCCTGAAAGATGTCCATGTTGCCATGCAGGGCGGCAAGCTCGTCATGGTCGGGGTCGCTGCCGGAGAGCAATGCGGCTGCCTTCATGGACTTGCTGTTGACGGCGCAATCCCATGGGGTGCTCCCTGAATCTGATTTCCCGTCCGGGTCTATCTGGCCATTGGCTAACAGCAGGCGGATAAAATCCAGAGATTCCTTCTCTTTGCTCTCATAATACGCCACCTTTTCCTCGTACTCGGCCAGTTTCTGTTTCCGTACTTCTTCGCTTACGGTGGCGAGCGAACGAATTTCCTGCAGGTTCTGCAAGGCACGCCGCAAGTCCGTTTCCACGTTGGCCGCTTCACAAGCAGTATGCAACGCATTTTCGCCGCTGCTGTTTGTCTGGTCTATCCGGCAGCCGTATCGGACGATGGCCGAAGCCATTCGGAAATGCCTGCGCCGGACGGCTTCTATCAGGGCGGTCGTGTTGGGGGCGGAACGTGATACCCTCGCCCCATACTCAAGCAGCAGGTTTGCTATAGAGGCTCTACGGTCTTCTTCGGTCAGGCTTTCACACAGGACATTGGCCAACGTGAACAGGGGCGTATGCCCTTTGTCATCTTTCGCGTTCACATCAGCTCCGCGTGAAACGCAGATGCGGGCGGCTTCCTCATCGGCAAAGTGACAGGCGATGTGAAGCGGCGTATAGTTGTCGTACAGGTCGCCCCGGTCGTCCATCGGAACTTCCCTGAAAGCCTGGAGTATTTCTTCCTCGGGCTTCCTCGTCTGGTACATTGAATAAATATCGTTACATGTTGCCATGGTGTGTTTCTTTTATGAGCTCGTTGATATGTTTATATTTTCCGCCCAGCCGGGAGGCTGCATCCCTCATTTCGCCGTACAGGTGCAGCTTGTACGAGTTGTACACTTTTAGCTTCAGTATCTGGATGGCGGCTATAGATAGCGGTGTACCATACGGCATCGGGCACAGGTCGGGACTGCTCTCATGCTCCCATTGGGAGAATGCCTCCGGTAAATCGTCCATACGGATGTCTGTCAGGGACGGAAGCTGTCTTTCCGCTTCCATGAGCAGGTTCCGGCATCCGCTGAACCACGACACCTGGTAGCAGCACAAAGCCTTGTTGTACGATGTATGCAAATCGGATTTGTTTGTCATGCCAAGACAGCGGTAGGCAAAAGCGTATTCCCCGCTTTGCATATACCGGATGGCAGCATTAAAAAGCTGTTCAAGGTTTGGCGGAGGTATCTCCGGCCTATTTACGGGCATAGTTTTCATGGCACGATTTCATTTTAGGTTTAAACAATATGGTGGCCTTTTTATATAGCCTGTATATAAGAATCTGGCGACATTCAGGCACGGAAAACCCGTTGGATGAATATCGCCAGACAAAACTTCCATTCCGCTTCGTTCCTGAAAACACGGAGGAATACTGTATTTTTGATGAATGATTATCGAAGGTCGGGGATAACCGGACGGAATTGTCCTCCGTAATCCTTTGATAATTAAATATTTTGTAATATCTTGACGCGCGAGCCCTTGTGTGTGTGTGTGTGTGTGTGTGTGTGTGTGTTTATACGGATTTTCCGGTTTTCCAAACATTTATTTAGAAATATGGCCGTATCCCTGTTTATTTTAATACTTACTTGCGCATTGATAGACAATAAATTATGACTCATAAAAAAGACCCTGCCACTCCGTTCCGGAATGGCAGCACAGGCTATACTCTCTGTTAGAAATAGTTGCCTGTCTTTCTGTTTTGTGCCGTCATAATCCATTATGATATACTTATCCAAATACAAAGGTATAGAAAATTTTCGGCTTGCAGCGGCAATTATGGATAAAAATCGTCGCATATATGCTTTGGAACATAAATTTAGCTTTCATTCCGACTTTATACAGGTATCGGATTGACTTTCATCGTTTCCAGATTGAGGTACAGTCCGTGATGCTCAATCAACCCGTGGCGGAACATCCTCCACAGGATGTTGCAGCCCAACTGCGCCAATGTGGAATTGATGAACAGGTCCTGCTTTTCCAGGGCCTCCGCCAGCGAGCAGCTCGGACCGGAATCTTTCTCCTTCACGCTCGCGTATTTCACCAGCCGGGTGATGACTTTCAGCGAGCTTACAGTTTCGTAGAGCCGGGAAACCGGTTGCTTGATTTTCTTCGGTACCGTTCCCAGCACGACCTGACCGGATGTCTGCGTGTTTCCGAAGTCCATCCAATAGAGGGGCGTCTCGTAATTTCTGTATTCCGAAACCGGCACGGCTTTCAGCGTGTTCCACAGGTCGATCCGTGACTTGATGTTGTCCGTGCAGGTGATAGTGATATTGGCCAGGTTGTCCCGCCTGGCATCCTTCAGGATGGCCGGATAAATGTCCGGCACCGCCTTCCAGCCGTTCCCGAAGAAGTTGTTCATGCGCGTGACGAGGCACTGCGCCTTGTTCAGGCCTATGTCCGAAGGGCTGAAGAGCTGGCGTCCGATGTTGGCTTCCGTCACGGTGTCCGGATCATACAGGGTCACAAACAGCCCGGGATGCCCGAACCCCCTGAGCGCCGTGTCGAACCGTGCCAGACAGGTCAGCACCTGCGAACCTGTCCCGCCCGCACCGATGACATTCACCGTCACCGGATGCTGTGGGTTTATCAGGTAATTGTCGATATAGTGTACTCTTTTCATTCCAGTATGTCTTTAAGTTTCAGATTCTTCAACGGCTTTAATTCTTTCAGGTCGAAAGGCTTGTCCCTTGCCGCCTTTGTCACCAGCACGAGGTTTGACTTCGTCGGATTTCCGTGTCCTCCCAGATGGGAAAACTCCGTCAGCCAGAATTTCCTCTCCCAGTATTCGAGCAGGTTCGCATAGGTCAGTTCCCTTGGCTTTTCTATCCTTGCCGAGCCGAGACAGACGCTTGACCCTGTCACGTTGAAAAGCGGCGCCGCATAGAGCGCAGTTTCCATGCCGGGCCGGTCTTCCTTGCAGGCGTAAACGTCCAGCCGTGTGCCACGGGCTTCATAGATGATTCCCGGCAGGTGGTATTCCGCGTTCTCTATCCCGAGGCCGCCGACAAAGTACATCATCCGTTTTCCGGGAGGATTGTACCAGACATATCTCTCGCTTCCCTTGCGGGTATCCGCATACAGCAGATTGGACGGCAGCCTGCCGTGGGGCGTACCGCTGTGCGCCTCCGAATAGTTCCGCACCAGTTCGTTCATGAATTCCACCGTTACGGGATGTCCTTCACCCATCCTTCCCCTCGCGTCAATGCTCCGCCGCTCCAGGAAATACTTATTATTATTCCCCTCATAGGTATAGGCTATCAGCACTGCCCTGGGGCAAAGCGTGGCATGTATCGTGTTCGTAAGCTCATTCTTCTCCATCTTCCTTGTTTTTTGATATATGGTTTATAAATCTGTCCGCCCACCTGAAAAAACGTTCCGGATAATCATCGTCCATTTTGAACAGGCTGTCCGTTTCCGGAGATATTTCCATCGTGGTGACGGGAATCAGGTCATATGTTTCCTGCCTGTCGGAGTTGTACTGATCTTCAAGGCTCTCCGTCACGATGTCATGGATATCATAAGTAATCCGTATCTGCCTGTCAAGTCCCATCGGCCGGTAATCCGGCTCTTCCTCGAAATACGGGTCATAGCAGTAGTGCATGATCGGCTTTTCCGGGTGGAGGAACTGCAGCCCCTCCGACATCAGTTCCAGCAGAGCCGCTTCCCATTTGTCCCGTGGAGAATATTTCCGCATGGCGGCGGGCAGGTCCTTGTAATAGGAGGTCTTCTCCACCTGTCTCAGCAGTCTACTGATTTTCCCGCTCCGGTATGAGCGGACGAGGGCATTCCTGCGCCGCACATCGTCTTCCGGTTCATTCCGGTCCTCCGTTTCAATCCAGTCAAGTACCGTTTCCGTCTCGTCACCGTCCAGTACCGTGGCTATCCCGTTGGCTTTCGCCATACCGCTGATGAACGATATGGCGATGCGCCTTAGTGCCGGATTCAGCTCTTCCACGAATTTTACGGGGAAATAATACAGCGTATATTCTCCCCACTGGTGGTATTTCCACAGGTTGAAATACAGGCGCTGCCCGTTCTGCTCTATATTGACGCCCACATTGTCCTTGAGCAGGGTTTCCATGTCATATACCAGCTGGTTGATGCTTTCCCCGATACTCCTTCCCGGAACATGCTGGGCTTTTGCTCCCATTAGTTCCGCATACTTCCGGTAGGAGCCGAGCAGGAACCTGTAGTTTTCATCCGTCAGTATGTTGAACGGTTCCCCGGCATGGTCCTTTATGAGGAATCCGGGCACGATGCCGGAGAAAACCGTGCTTAAAAAACGATTACGGCACCGCTGGGCGCCGCAATCCTTCTTTCCTTTTCCGTTCCGTAACGGTAGGCTTGCCCGGTTTCTTGTATGATGTACCTTGCAAGTTGTTCCATCTGGGATTCGCTCAAGAGTCTGCATGATTCCTTCTTTTTTCTGTTGTCCTTTGCCATAATCTTTACCCTTTTGTCCCGATGGTGGTCTTGAACTCGTATTCCGCCATGTCTTCCCTGATGACCGGCCCGTGGACGGTTGCCGTCGTCAGTTCCGGATACATGTTCGAATAATAACTCATGACCATGTCCGGCGTGAAATCCGTACCCGGATCAGCCAGGGTCACATACTCCGTTCCTTTCTTGAACTTGAATGAACGTGTCATTCCTTTTACTTCGAGTGGCATAATCTTACATTTGTTGGTTAGTTGTCTGGTATCTGTTTCCGCCTTTCAGCATTTCCATCGGAAAATCCGGGTAGTTCGCATACTCTTCCGGGTTGTAGTCCGGTTCGTCCTGCCCGTAGGAGGATGTTCCGCCTTCCATCATCGAATACCCGTCATACTGCGGCATGTCCCCGTCAAAGCCTGCTGCCGGCTGTAGCGGCTGTGGGGCCGGCTGCTGTCCGTATGCGTTCGGCTGCGGGTATTGTCCTCCCTGACCGGGATACGGCTGCGCATGGTATGGCTGTTGTCCTCCGGGATAAGGAGCCGGTTGCTGCACAGGCTGTCGTGGCGGTATCGGCTGTCTGGCAGGCTGCTGCCCCCAGCTTGCCGGATGCGGCTGCGGCGGAATGTTCCCCGGAGCCTGTCCTTGTAGCGGACGGGGGTGTGGCGCAGGTTGCGGCTGTGGCTGCGGTGCGGGTTGTGGAGCCGGCTGTTGGTCAAAGGCTTCCATGCCGAACAGGCTGCCCTTGTCGAGTTCGGCGGTCTGTGCCTTGATTTTTTCCTCGATTTCCTTCGTCTGCTGGGGGTTGGCATACGCCTTGGCCTGTCCGAGCACGGTCACGGCCTCCTTGTGGTTTTTCGCCGTTGCCAGCTCGTCCGCCTTCTTCATCAGTTTCTCATACTTCTCCCGCTTTTCCTTTTCCTCCTTGGTTTCTTTCGCCTTCGCTTCTTTTGCCGCCTTGCTGTCTTTCGCGGTCTTGTCCGCCTGTTTCTCGAACTCCGCCATGTTGGTCAGCAGCCCCGATACCTTCTGTACGGGTCTTGCGATAATCTGGAAGAAACCGCCGTCAAGCTCTTCCGGTGTCCCGGACAGGGTCAGCGGCACGATGTGGTTCTGGGCCTCGTCCTTGAGCCCGTTTGACTTGGGCAGTACGGATACCGTCATGCCCGTGGCTGATTTGTGGATGACCAGCGTGATGTCCACGCTTCCGGCCATCAGTTGATTGAACTGTGTAAAAAACATAACTTCAGTATTAAATGGTTTGACAATGTTTTCAATCTTCCTTGAAGAACTCCGCCAGCAGCCTGTCCCTGTCGGGATGGCTGCATATTTCCAGTATCGGGTTCAGCAGTCTGGAGATATGTACCGGACCGCTTCCTCTTGGCGGCAGCTTGATTGCCGGCTGCGGGATGTGCACTTTCGGTCTTCTTGCCACGGGCATCCCTATCGGGGCCGGTGACGGTTGTCTTGTGATGATTGCTTGTCGCATAATTCTTTATTGTTTAATGTGAATACTCGGGCTTTGGCAGCCCGTTGAACTACGGGGGCCGGGCGGCGAATGCTTCCGGAAAGGCAAGGTTTTCGGGAAAAATACCGGAGCCTCCGGCGAGGATGATTTTTTCCGAAACCGCAAGGCCAGACCTTGCCGTCCGACAAGAAGCATTTGCCAACTTTGCCCTGTAGTTCATCGGGTCGCCAATGTCTGTGTCTTCCATTCCTGTCTTTCCACTTTTCCCATGCAATGTATGTGGAAACCAAGGGCACATGGGGACAATGGATGCAGGGGAATCCGGGCATAACGGGTATGAAAAGAGCCCCATATTGCATGAGGCTCATGGAAAAAGAAAAAACTGATTTCATAAAAATCCAGGTATGTATGCTGCAATTCCGCCTGTTTGCTCAGTCAATCCAGAAAGTTCCGCAATGGGGACACCTGCATCCGGCAGGATACCCGTTGGAATAACGCACGTCACGGTGGCGTTTGTAGTTCATGTCACCGAAGGTGCATTTCCCGCTTCGGAATGCCTTCTCGTAAGCGGCCTCCTGTTCCTGGTGTTCAGCCATCCGGCTTTTACGGACTGAACCGGTAAGAGGCGCCATGCCTGTTTCCCATTTTGTGGAGTCGCACCAGCCATTGGCCATGCCGCAGACTTCATCCGCATAGGAATAGTGTACCTGCGAATCGACAAACAGGTTGTCCCTCCGGAAAGGCAGCGTGAGGTCCAATGGAAGCCGCACATGGTATCCGGAACCGTTCAGGCTGTCGGCAATGGCCACCACTACGTTCCCATAAAAACGGATGCTCCTGAAATCGTTTTCCGCGTCTTCACTGACAAGTCTGTCAAACATGGCATTGAAATAGACGCGCAGTTCCCCGCCGTATGCGGCATTCTCCACCAGTTCTTCAATTTTCTCGTCAAACTGTCCTTTCTTCAGATGGAGTGCCCGGCGCACCTTGTAGCAGGCCATGGCGGTCGATTCTCCCCGCTGTGGGATGCCGGCTTGGTATCCGCAGATTTCCACTCCGAGCGAATAAAAGAAATTCGTGACGGAAGAGTTGCGTATCAGGTCCTTGGCCGGGTCGGAATCGTTCCGGTCATAGATGAGGTCCCTGATTTCGTCCTCATGTTCTTCGAACTGTCCCGCAAGGCTGTCCGCTTCCATGCTCTTCCTTGTTTCCTCCAGGTAGCCTTGCATGTTTAAGCTTTCCTGCTCCTCATACCACTCGTATGCCTTTTCATACAGCTTTTCCAGGCTGTTGGAGCGGATGCATTCTTCCTGGATGTCCTCATGTTCGTCAAGGTCATCGCGGTAGTCCACATGGTAAAGGTTTACGTACTGTGGCACATAATCTGTAAGTTGTCTGGCTTTTCTATTCATGGCTCTTCCATTTTATTATGATGTATTTTGATGTCAAATAACTTTGGGCTGATGTCATGCACCTGCCTGTCCCGTATCCGCGCGGCTTACGCATCCTCTTCATTGCCCGCCGTGTCCATGTCCTCCGTGTCGGTTTCCATCATCCAGTATTCCTCGCATATCCTGTTATAATCGTCCAAAGTCAGATGCGTGAAATGTGTGCAGAATATGTCGTGGAGCTCTTCCGGAGTAAGCATGGGATCCCGGTCCAGCGTCCTATGGATGATGTCTTCGCATTGCAGCAAGGAAAAAGTTCGGTAAATCTGCCGGCCGGTGCGGATAGACGGAGGTACAGTCTTCGATGATATGCCCGACAAACCGCAGGCATTTCCGGAGGTCTTTCTTTACCGTTAACTCTTCGTCCGTGTGCGCATTGTAGTATCCGCAGCTGACATTGGCACAACAGACATCCAGCCCGTTCTCTTTCAGCACAAGGACATCCGTCACCAGCCCTTCCGTTTCACGGTACCCCCATTTTCCCGGCTCCACGGCTTCAATGAACGGTTCGGAACACAACCCGGTGAAACTGATGGCTGTAATCAGGTCGGAGTCGCCTTTCCGGTCCGGCTGGATGACAAAGCGGACATTGTCGAAGAAGGGCATGTATGCGGCTCCGCTTCCCCTGCATCCGGTTTCTTCCTCCCTGAAGAACACGACCTTGAGGGTGTCGAACTTTTTCAGGCATTCCAGGCATACGAATATCCCGTTCTTGTCATCCGCCCCCAGGTTTTCAAACCGTTTCATCGACGGTGAATAGCCGAATATGATGTCTTCGGTCTCAACGGCCTTGAAATCTCCGGAATGATGGCAGCAGGATACCTGGTCGATATGGCTTACCAGGCACGGAAAGGTATCGCTTTCCCCCTTTGTCACATATAGGTTCCCGTAATTGTCCTGTGCCAGGCTGATGTTTCCGGGAAGGCGGCTGATGTAGGAACAGAGGAATCCGACCATGCGCTGCTCGTTCCCGCTCGGGCTGTATATGCTATACAGCTTCTTCAAAAGTGTCGTATTCATAGCTCACTTCGCTTAGGAATGAATCAAGATAAGAATTGTAATGCCTTTCATCAGGATTTTCGATCGGTTGCCCGTTGAGATAACCGCGTCTGAGTTCCATTATCAGCTTGTCAAGGACGGCGGTACGGATGGAGAACTTCCTGTAAGCTCCAGCCTGCTCGTTCCAGATTACGATTTCAGCGGTGCCGTCGGGCTTGGCGCATAATTCATAGTCGGTATGACCCATGAATTCTTTCCTGTATTGGTTTTCCGCCTCCCACTTGCACAGTTCACAGCAGCAATATTCTCTGGTGAGTTCCGAATATAGTCCGTCCTCCTTCAGTATATGCTCTCCGCAACATCCGCAGCAGGCGGTATCGTCCCTATGGTAGTATTCATTTCTTGATTCGATGTAATCGAAATCGTCAAGGCAATCGACATCCACGCTGATTTCCAGTCCGCTCCTGTAGCAGGTTCTCGTTTCCTCGCAATAATACTGGTGGTATTCGTCCCATTCTTCCGATTCTTCCCCATTGTCATCTTCATCCCCGCACAGGTTACGGTCGGTGGTGTCCAGTTCGTAATAATCCTCGCCGTATGGGTAGTTGTAGGCTTTCCTCGCCATGATGTCGTACCATTTGAAGGAATCCTGGTAGGAAAGGACATCATCCATGCCCAGGTTGCAGCCAATCTCGAATTTCATGTCGGAAAGGGACTGTCCGTCAACGCTCACGAATGCGTTCGCCTCGTTGCAGGAGGCTCCCACGATTTTGTACCCGTCTATTTGTTTTTCCTGTATGAGTTTGTTGATAAGGATGTATTTCAGCATGTCATCCCTGCCTGTGGCGTATTGCCGTTCCAAAAGGCGCCATTTCCTGCCGTCCTGGTCCGTCACGTCGGTGAAAAGGACCGCCCTTGCCACGATGCGGCCGTCTTCATCCGTGAGGTATGCCGCCTTTGCCCTTACCGCATACATATAGAATGGATGCCTGTCCCTGTCCGTCATGCAGGAATCAAAATCCCCCCGGCATTCTCCGCTGTCGTATATTTTTCTGAAATCGCCGTCCACATGGAGCTTCATGCCGCAGGTGCAGCCATAGGTGAAGGTATGCCATTCTTTGGCGAACACGTCGCCGCATATCCAGTTTACGACACTCGGGGAAAGGGCTTTCCCAGCCTGCGTCTCAAGCATTACGGCCCTCATGAATTTAGATGACTTCATCTTGAATGCCTTTCCCTGCTCCGTGTTGACGTAGCGGATGGAGCATTTGTCGCCGTCCTCGCATATTCCCTGCATTTCATCGGTTTTGTAGCGGGCGCTCCAGTATTCCTTGCCCATCAGTTCAATCTTGTTGGGAAGAGACTCGTCTTCCTTTCCTGATTCGCACACGGCCTTGAAGACCATATTCCGCAGGCCTGCCATGTCTTTTACCCTCAGCAGGCTGTAATCGCCGGTTTCCTGACAATACCTGAACAGTTCCGGATTCTTCAGGTGGGCAAGCAGGATCTTGTTCTTTCTGACGGTAATGCCGTCCCTCTTTTCAATCCTGAAAATGCTTTTGAACTCGTCGAAGTTCTTGAAACTGTAATATAACATACGCTATCGGATTGATGGGTTAGACAATGCGGAAGCCTCTCTTTTGGGATTGCTCTCCTTGTTCCCGGCAGGATGGCCACAAGCGGTTCCGGTCCTGTTTTCCCGGCGGATTTTCTGTTTCTCTGTTCTGTCCATGACTTTTAGAATTAGATGTTTTACATGCCCGGCTCCGAGGAGCCGGTATTCCGGTTTCTTACTTGCCACGGTCTGGCTTTTGCCCTGTCAACGGCAAGGCTTGGCGGGAAAAAATACCGGAGCGCCGCGAGGATGATTTTTTCCCGGCCAACCAGCCCGTAAGGGCCGCCTTGCACATGACAGGGCAAAAGGCTATTTTTGCAAGGAAGAAGCTGGAATATCCCTTTGCGGGAATGGGTGTCGGAAGAAAATTGCCGCCGGAAATAAAAAAACGGGGCAACCGCAGGCGGTCACTCCCGTTGTCATGCAGGTCTGTATCTGTTGGCCGGTGCCGTCCCAAGGTCAGATTTCAGAAGACCAAAAAACTCAGGATGCACAGGATGATGGCGAACGCCACGAGAATACAGGCTATCCGGTAGAGGAACCTGAACAGTCCCCTGAAACACACGATGGCCACGGCTGTCCATACGGGGGATATGCCGTGCGAATAAAGCCAGCTGAACGCGATGGCGGCTGTGAGGGCCAATGCTGCCGTCCTTGCCCACCTGTTGCCGGCTATTTTCCTGATTTTTTCTTTCGCTTTCATAATCTTCATGTTTTATGGGAATGCCATTCCCGGTTTCGGGGGCTGTCGTGCAGGCCGCCTCCACAGGCAAGGTTTTCCGGGGAAAATACCGGAGCACCGGCGAGGATGATTTTTCCCGGAAACCGTAAGGCCCGACCTTGCCGGTGGAACCGGGCGGGCTGCGACCTTTGCCCGCGAACTGGAATGGCGCCGTCATTTCCTTTTCCTGCCTTTCCCGTCTTTCGGGAACGAGAGGACCAGGTTGAACCCCGCGTCAAAGGCTACCGCCGCATCGAAAGCAACCCCTTTCTTTCCCTTGAACCCCTTGATGAGACGGGTAGTGCCGGAGGAGAAAAGCTGCTCCAGGTGCTGGTCCGTCAGTTCCTTGTTCAGGAACTTGCGGAACACGAGCAGGCCGCAACCCTCATTGTCGCATTTGGCCGTCCTGCCCTTGAGGATGACATGGCCGGTCTTGCATTTGGGGCAGGTGAACGTGCGGACGGGCGCTGCCGGCAGGGAGAGTCTCAGGATCTCCCCGGTGGCCTTGCGGGTATAGTCCCTGATGGACGCCATGAACGCATCCGGGTCGAGCGTGTGCCGCTCTATCTGCGACAGGGCGTTCTCCCAGCTTCCGGTCAGGGAGACATCCGCCACCAGCATGTCCTTCACCGCCCCGTAGAGGAGAAGTCCCTTTCCCGTAGGCACGAGGCTTTTCCCGTTCCGTTCGACATAATCCCTCTTGAACAAAGTGGTGATGATGGCGGCTCTTGTAGCCGGCGTGCCTATTCCAATATCCTTGACGGCCTCACGCGCCTCTCCGTCGGCGATGTCCTTTCCGCATGTCTCCATTGCCGCCAGCAGCGTGGCTTCGGTGTAGAGCGGTTTGGGCACGGTCTTTTTCTGCACAAGCCCGTGGCCCGATACCGGAATCCGGTCCCCTTCGGAGAAAACGGCATGACCGTCGTTCAGCCCGTCCTCTTCCTTGTCCTCCTTCCTGCCGAAGACCCCGCGCCAGCCTGGACTGGTGACGGCGGAACTCTTCGAGCGGAAAACCGTCTCCCCGATACGGCACTCCATCAGCAGCGCCTCCTTTTTGCAGCAGGGCGAGAACGCTTCCAGCATCCGTCCGGCAATCAGGGCATAGACGGCGGACTCTGCTTCGGAAAGCCCTTCGGGGGCGATGCCGGTCGTAATCAGGGCGTGGTGGTCGGTCACTTCCGTGTCATCCACGCTGCGGGTGTTCAAGGCGGAGAGGTCGAGCGTCTTCCCGTATTCCCGGAATTCCGGCATGGCGGAAATCTTTTCCAGCAGTTCCGGAACATGCGCCATGACATCCTGCGGGATGTGGCGGCTTCCCGTCCTCGGGTAGGAAATGAGCTTCTTTTCATAGAGCGTCTGGGCGATGTCCAGCGTCTTGGCCGCCGGCAGGTCGAGATGCACGTTGCAGTCCTTCTGGAGCGCCGTCAGGTCGTAGAGCAGCGGCGGTTGCTGCTGGACTTCCCTGCGTTCCGCTTTGGTGATTTCCGCCACGGAACCGGACGGGATGGCCCTGTATGCGGCTTCTGCCTCCGCCTTGTCGCCGAAGTTCCCGACACGGAAAAAACGGCGGTACGATTCCTTGCCGTCCAGCGTGATGTGGAGCTGCCAGTAAGGGGCGGACACGAATTCCCTGTTCTCCTTGAACCGGGCGCATATCATGGCCAGCGTCGGGGTCTGCACCCGCCCGATGGAGCTGTTCGGGGTGCCGGAGGCTATGGCCAGGGCACGGCTGGCGTTCATGCCCACCAGCCAGTCCGCCTTGGCGCGGCTGTCGGCGGCGGCATACAGGCTGTCATACGCCGAACCGTCCTTCAGTTCCTCCAGCCCTTTCCGTATGGCCTCGTCGGTGAGCGAGGAGATCCACAGCCGTCTGAACGGTTTCGTACAGCCCAGGTAGTCGTATATCCAGCGGAATATCAGCTCGCCCTCGCGTCCGGCATCGGTGGCCACGATGATGCTGCCGCACCGGTTGAACACGCTTTCTATGATTCTCAACTGTTTCGAGGCGGCAAGGTCGGGCACCATGCCCCTGTCCGTGCGTACCTGGCGGGATACCAGGCGGAACGGTTCCGGCAGCATCGGCAGGTCCTCCGCCGCCGTTTTCGTGTAACCGTATGCGTCCGGCAGGGCCAGCGACACGAGGTGTCCCAATGCCCATGTGACCATGTACCCGCCTCCGGCACAGTAGCCGTCATTTTTACTGTCTGCCCCGACCACACGGGCTATGTCCATGCCTACGCTCGGCTTTTCTGCGATGATTGCTATCATGTTGTTCGATAAAATTTAAGCCGTTTCCCGTTTTCCATGCGGAAGACAGGAAACGGCGGTTTGACATTCTTTATTCGATATTACTGTCCGGTTATCTGCCCAATGGGGTGACACCCTGGATTTCAAGAAGTGGCGCTTCGCCCTTGCGTACCAGCTGGAGCGTGGCATCCATCACCACGTCCACGCCGAGGAGCACGAGGCTCAGCGGTATCACGCCGGTCTTATCCCCCCTGAGGAGGGTGTCCAGTTCCCCGGCCATTTCCAGTTCGTCCTTCAGGATGCCGATGGCGGCCAGCTCGTTCCAGTCCACATCCTCCGCCTTGAAAGGCGCATTGTTGTTTTCCTTGTTCATCTTCTTGTTCATTTTGAGTTAAAACTTCTTTTTCCTTTTCACGGATACATGTCAGGAAGCGCTGATTCCCTTGGACTTGCGGCTGCCCTTTTCCTGTCCCTGCTTCTGGGCCGCCGCCACCACGTTGCGCTGCGAGGCGTTCTGCTTGTGGTCCGGGTTCTCGTTGTAGAAGTCCAGGCGGCCCTGGTTGAAGTTCGCCTTGACATACTGCGAGATGGTCTTTCCGTCGTAGCCCTTGATGCCCTCGACCAGCACCGCCTTGCCGTCCTGGAGGTCGGCGCGTTGCTTCCGGGTCAGTTCCACGTTCCATACCTTGTCGGGTATCTTGAACTCTACCTGTTGGTCGAAGCCGTCCGGCGTGCGGGAGTAGCTCAGCCGCCCCGTCTCCAGGTCCGCCTTGATGAACGAGGAGAATTCCTCGCCCTTGCGGTTCACCATGTCGTTGAGGAAAATCGGCCTCCCCGCCAGAAGCTCCTTCTTTTCTTCCGGCGTGATTCTCACCCCGTTGATTTCGTCCGGGATGTAAATCTCACGGGCGCCTTCCGGGGAATCCGGGTTGTAGCGGGTATAGGCGGGCTTTCCGGTCGCCTCGTCCAGCTTCACGAAGGAGGAGAAGATTTCGCCGTCCTTGCGCTTCATCCCCTCCACGAAGATGGCCTTGCCCGCGTTCAGGTCCTCGATCTGCTTCTGTGTCAGTTCCACGCCTCCCAGCGACTGCCGGTTGAAGAGCTTGTCGTTCTCGAAGATGTACTCGATGCCCCTGCGCTCGGCGTTGACCTGTATGAAGGCGTTGAACTCGTTGCCGGATTTGGCTGTCATGCCCTCGATATAGACTTTCTTGCCTTCCCGCAGGTCGTTCTTTTCCTGCTCGGTCAGTTCCACCCCCTTTATCTCGTTCGGGATGAACACGTTGTCCACTTTGGTGGCCACCACCTCATTGGTAAGCCTGTCTATGCTGATGAAGGACGGGATATACTCCCCGTTACGTCCTTTCAGTTCCACGACACGCCCCATGTTGCCCGTCTCCAGCAGGTTGCGCTTGTCCTCGTCGGAGAAGATGTGCCCGAAATACGGGCGGTCGAGGTCGGGCTTCTGGCGGATTCCGTGGATGCCCAGCACGATTTCCCCGTTTCTTGACTGCTGGAAGGACAGGCGGGCGTCGGTACGCAGCGCGGCTGAGCCGAAGTTCATGGTGATGGGCACGACCTGGTTGGTCTTGTAGCCCCTGAGCATCTGGTCAAGCAGCCCGCGCTCCTGGAGGTACTCGCGGGACAGTCCGAAGTTCTTCAGCTGCTCCCAGTTGATCATGGACTCGTTGTAACGGTACGGGTTCTGCTGCTGGCCTCCTTCTGCGGCGACCTGCGGCTGGTTTTCTTCTTTTTTTGCCATTTCTTCTTGATTTTGTGGGTTGATACTTTGGTTTTCCTTGTTCCGTGGGACAATCTCATACTTTTTCAGAAATTCCTCCACGGCCTCTGTCTTTTTTCCGTTTGCCATATCTTCTATGGCCTGCTGCACTTCCGGAGAGTCCAGACTGCCTTCCCTGACGGAGAGGATGCCGAAACGGGTCGGGTCCTTGAACTGGCTCCAGAAATTTTTGATGAAGTTCTCGAAGATGTCCGCATAGCGGTCAATCTTCAGAAAGGAGTTGCGGTGCCGCTTGTCGGCGTCCACCGTCTTGAACTTGCCGTCCTGCCCGATTTCAGACACCGCCTTCAGGAGCAGCTCCATCTTGTCGAGGATGAAGACGATGTCGCTCATCTGGGCGTTCTCGGCGACCGTCGGTTTCGGGGGTTCTTCCCTTGCGTTTTTCTTTGCCATAACTGAAAGTTTTTTAGCGTTAATACTGATGTTGTCGGTGCAAATATATAGGATTGATTTTGATAAATAATTGATTTATAATGCGTTAGGATACACATTACACCGTATGTCATCCTATTTCACCGCAGGCTCGGGTACGGAAAGGGAGAAATCGTGGTAACACGAGGGGAAACAGCCCCGCAGCGGAGGGTGCGGCAGGGAAAGGGACGGCACGGGAACAAAACCGGGCAGCGTCACCGCCGGACGGGACAACACCGGCAAAACGGAAACTGTAATATGCAGAGTTGGGAGCGAGCGAAGCCCTTGTCCCGTCCTGATGTGTTCCTGGAGACAGGAGGCGGATATTCGGTGGGAATGTGATGTGAAGGCGGCAACCCATTGGGATTTCCGATGTTGCAAAAAACAGCCCCGCCAGATTGCTTTTCTTTGACCCTGTACTTATGCGTCGTAGGTCGCTTCGCTTGCCAAGTCCCGCTCCTTTCCCCAACTCGGACGGCAATACCGGAGCGTTTTTTCGGGCTGAAAATTACCATCGGGAATTTTCTGTCCCGAAAACCGGAGGCCCGAACGTGGAGGTATTCGCCCTCCGAGTTATCTTCTCCGGGGGACTTGTCAAGTGAAGCGGGGCTTATGATGCCGTTTCATAGAAAAATATGGAAAAGGAACTGTATATTGAAAAGTTATGCAGACATAGGACAGCGAATTCAAATAAAAAGAGTACCTTTGTCCTGTTATGAACAAGACCTTCAATATTTATTGCGATGAGAGCTGCCATATTGAGCATGACCACAAGGACTATATGTTTTTGGGATCGGTAAGTTGTGCTTATCCGCAGATTCGAAGACATTGTAAAAGAATAGACGAACTTAAAAAGGAGCATAACTTTTATGCAGAGATAAAATGGAGCAAGGTTTCAATGTCAAAAGTGAGATTTTATCTGGCCTTGATTGATTATTTTTTCGACACTGATTTGAGATTCCGTGCAATAGGAATAAAAAAATCGCAAATCAAATGCGATGAGATGGGTTTCTCCTATGACGACTTCTTTTACAAGATGTATTATCTGCTGCTCAATTATAAAATTGACACCTTGGATTGTTATAATGTTTACCTTGATATCAAAGATGCATTCAGTGCCCGAAAAGTGCGTAAGCTGAAGGAGATTCTGAATACGAAATATGGAGTATTCCGTAATGTACAAAATATTTGTTCTCATGAGAGTCTGCTTATGCAGCTCACAGACCTTATCATGGGAGCCGTATCTTATAATGTGAATGACAAGGAACATAAGAATGCAGCCAAGATGATGATAATCGAGCGTATAAAGAAGCATCTGCATACCCAGAATCTGGATATGACAAACCATTCTGAAAAGTTGAACCTTTTCTTTATAAACCTGAAATAGCCATGCCGTTCAATTTAATGAAGAGATATAATGATTTGCTTGAGTTGCTCGGTATGTCAGAGTTTGAGAGGACGAAGTCATTGCGCGGGGTCTTCAACAGGGATATTCAGAACAATCCGAATTTCAGTTTCAATGGCAAGCCCATATATCCTACACCCAAAGAGGATGGCATAATTGCCATGGAAGTACTGTTCAATCATCTCACAAGGAAAGAGACCGACAAGGAGGAGCATCATCGGGAATTTGACATGTCCCGGTCACAGCGGCTGCATTGGATCAAGTATCATGTGGAACAGAACAAAGTGGACAGGATGTTGTATTTTTCCGTCAGTGAGCCAAGGGGCAAACGGACTTATATATATGACATTGACGAGCATTATGTCATTGTTCTTGAACCCAGAAGAGATCAGTCATCATATTATCTTCTGACGGCGTATCGTCTGGAAGGAAAGGATTACGCCCGTGATAAAATAATAAGGAAATATAACCGGCTCAGATTACCGGAACTGTTATAAAAGCAAAAAACGCAGAGCTTCTATGGCTTGCGTTTTTCGATTTCCTTCCCTCAAATGAGGGATGAACTCGTATGCAAAGGTACAGGTTATTTTCTTATCTACAAAAAAATCTTGGAAAAAATTATTGGAAAGAACCATATATTCACTATATTCACTATATTCACTATATTGGTTGGCGGAACAAAAGTTATACTTACATTTGCAATGTAAAAAGTGCCCGTACGAGCTTAGTCGTCGTATCTGCACTATAAAAAGGAAGTAGAGAAGTCCCGGTCATTACGGCCGGGACTTCTTGTTTTTTATGTCTTTCTCTTACGTGTGTATGCTCCAGCCGTGGAACGGCTCCAGGATTTTGGAAAGGGATTTGTCCGGCCTGCCGTGATAGAGCAGCCCTCCGACGACGCCTGTCCGTCCGTCGGGTGTCCTTTCGGCGAATCCGAAAGAATATGGCGCCATATCCCAATAGAGTTCGATTTCACTTTTCCCGTTCGAGTTCTTTTCCCACTGCTTCAAGTCTTCAATGCAGCGTTGCAAGGTCTTGTCTCCGATGCTTTTTGCGTATTCCACCACCTTGTCGTAGTGTTCCTGGCATTTGATTGTCATATCCGGTTGTCTTTAAGTTGTTGCAATAGTTCTTCATACTCACCGAAGCCGTAACATTCGGCCAAGACGAAATCTTCCCCGCCTTTGTCGGCCAGCGATTGCAGACCGTCAAGGGAATCACAGTAGAAGAAAATCTCATCATCCTTTTCCGTATCCGACTCCATGTCCAGGGCGATTCTTGCCTCTTGGGTTTCAAAGGTGTCATTCCATCGTATGACGCAATCCAGGAAATGCGGTTCATGCCCCTTTCCCGCGCGGTATTCCAGATATCTTTCGCGGATTTCCTTCTTGATTTCTTCCGGCTTTTTCCATGAACTGTCATCCACGATTTCAAAACCCGATCCTTCGACCAACAGGCAAGTCCCGTTGTCGTTCACCATCAGGGTACGTTTGCCCATATGCCTCTCACGCATCCCTGCCCAATCCGGCAAGTCCCAACGCTCTGTTGTCCAGATTCCGCGCCAGGTTTCCGGAATGGAGTTGTACTCACTTAATGTAATCTTTCTCATGACATTGCATTTTATTTGGATGTTACAAAACTGACCCTGTAGGTCTTGCACGGTTTCCCGAATGCGGGATGAGGGTCAAACTCCCGGAATGAATCCCAATCCACGCTCATCGTGTATCCGTTCGGAAAATTTTCGGCAATGAACCGGGTTATCATTCCCTTGTCCTCTTCGGAAAGGAAGAGTTCTTCCTCAATGCCGTATTCCAATGAAAAGACCGCCCATTCGGGTATGTTGTCCCAAACGGGCGGCATGTAATTGTTCTCCTTCATACATCGGGATGCTTATTGCGGTGATGCCGTCAGTTTCCGGATAATGTTCCCAAGTTCCGTCTCCCATGTCCTGTCACCGTTCCCGGCAAAGGGATAAGTCAGCTGGTGCCAGTCGTGGTAATCGAAAAGTTTCATCCGCAGCGGATAATAGTCAAAAAGTTTCCTGCCGTCCTTGAATATGCGGATATGGTTGGTCCCTACATTCATGGACTGTAATCCGTTCCCGTGAAGAATCTCCCGGAATCTTTCCATTGGTGTGAAGTTGCTTCTCTTTTTCATATTTCTTTCCATAACTCGTTCAACAATACATTCTATACAACTCGGCATCCGGCAGTGTGCGCAATTCCTCTCCGGTACAGAAACCGTCGATTTCTTCGCATACCTCCATCGCCTCGTAGATACCGCTGCGCATATCGGTTATCAGTTCATCCCGCAGGCTTTCTACCGACACCCTGAACGTGCTGCTGCCGGCATCAATTTCCCTGACGGGATAGGCGCGTCCTTTCCAATGGATTTGTCCAATGACTGTTCTGTCCCCGTTTTCAGCCGCCATGCGTTCCTTCCTGCACATCTCACCACAGGCTTCCTTGCGAATATCGGCCGTTCTTGTCTTGTCCATGACTTTCTGGTTTTATTCTGTTAAACATCCACCGGCTCGTGAGCCGATATTTTATTTCTTGCCTGCATACCGTCCCGTGCCGGATTGTGCAAGGCTTTCCGGAAAAATACCGCAAGCGGAGCGCGGAAGATTTTTGCGGAAACCCGCGAGGACCCGGCCTTGCTCAATCCTGACAGGCACGGGACGACCTTTGCAGGCGGAAATAAAAAAGCGGCCTGTCGGATATTATTCCTTATTCCCTTCTTCCTTTGGAATCAGGTGCTTCAAGTCCGGATCGTTGGCTATGCGCTCCATCTCGTCCTCGATTATTTGCAGCACGTCGGCCTTTATCTGCGAATAGTTGCGGTCTATCTGCTGCTGCATGATGTCGTTTCCGTCCGCGTCCCTGAACTCGTTGATGACCGGTATTTTCTTATAGACTTTCATCTCCTCCGACACTTTCGCGCTGTCCACGATGATGCGGGCATGGAAAATCTTCTGTTCTATCTCTTCCCCGAAGTTGTCGGCCACGCTGCCCACGAAGGTACCCTGCGAGAGGTTGGCGATCTTGGAGGCGGGTATGAGGGAGTCCATCTGCGTGTTGATGGATGTGGAGGTGTCCTGCCGGTTGATGGAGAGGGACTGCCGCTGCTGGAGTATCTTGCCGAACCGCTCCGACAGGCTCTTTGCCGTCTCGCCGACCACCTGCCCGCTGAAGATGTTGCCCACCGTGTTCTGGATGACCTTCGCCTCCTTGTCCCCGTAATCCCTCGCCAACTGGCTGAAGTCCTGGAAGCCGAGACAGACGGCCACCTTGTTGCTCCGGGCGGTGGCGATCAGGTTGTCAATGCCACGGAAGTAGATGGTGGGCAGCTCGTCGATGATGATGGAGCTCTTGAGCTGACCTTTCTTGTTCACCAGTTTGACAATGCGCGAATTATACAGACCGAGAGCGGCCGAATAGATATTCTGCCTGTCCGGATTGTTGCCTACGCAGAGGAGCTTGGGGTGTTCGGGATTGTTCAAATCCAGCGTGAAATCATCACCCGTCATCACCCAGTACAGCTGTGGCGAAATCATGCGCGAAAGCGGGATTTTCGCGCTCGCTATCTGGCCCTGCAACTGGTCCTGTGCGCCTCCCTGCCAGGCGTCCATGAACGGGGAAAGGTAGTTTTCGAGGGACGGATATGAGGTCAGAATCGTGAAAATATCCGCATAGGGCTTGTTCAGAAATTCAATGGCATGAGGGAACGTGCAATACTTTCCGTCTTTGTAAATCCGCAAATACCAGATGATTGCGGCAAGCAGGATAATCGGTGACTCGACGAAGAAGTCACCCTGTTTCTGTATCCAGGTCTTGTTCAAGTTGAGCATTATCGTGTAGGCCGACTCATAGGCATCCGATATGTCTGCCATGAATCTCGGATTGATGGGATTGCACCGGTGGCTGCGTCTGGGATCGTCGAAATTGATGACGTAGAATTCCGGCTTGACCTTGTATTGCTGTCTGTGCTTGAGCAGATGGTTGTAGGCTATCTCCGAGAGATCCGGAAACTTGTAGTCATAGATATACATGGCAAAGGATTTCTCAATCTGCTGCTTGATGTAGTTGTTCACCACGGCATAGCTCTTTCCCGACCCCGGCGTTCCCAACACGATGGAGGCGCGGAAAGGATTGACGACGTTGATCCAGCCGTCCCATTCCCTGCCCTGATAGACAAACTTCGTGGGCAGGTTGACGGAATACTCGTTCTCCATGAACCTTGTCTCCTGCATGAAACTCTCGTTGGCGGTGTTGAACACGTCCTCCATGAGGTTGTGTTTCAGCATACGGCTAATCCATACTCCCGACATGAGCAGGAGAATATAGCCTGCGGTGAGCGTCAGCGTATATGCGGCCGCGTTCACCGTCGGACTGAACGGGAGGTCGAGCATCCACCAGTTCATGAAGAACAGCACCAGCCCCGAAAGGAAGGCGGCGTATATCTTCCGCCAGGTCATTTTCTGGTTCTTCACGCCCTTTGTGCCGAGGCATGACAGTCCCAGAAATATGAAGGCGAACACTTTCGTCACCAGCAGGTTGCTGAACAGCCCCGCCGTCCGCTGGAAATTAAGGAGTATCTTATCCAATACACCTATGTCTATACCCATATCCACGAATGAACGGTAACAGAACCAATAGACGTGGACGATAATGAACACGATGGAAATGGCCCGCATGAATTCCATGACCTTGGCCAATCCCCTTAAATCATCTTCTTGTTGCATAAATTAAAAATTTTGATGGTTGGTAATTGACAATCAGGATATGCCGCGTGAACGGCGTTTCTTTTTCTTTTTGCGTTGCAGCCTGCGGGCAAGCGCCTCCTCCTGCGGGTCGGGGCCGTTGATGTCGGGACTGAATATTCCGAAAGCCTGCTCGATGGCGCTCTCCATGCTGTCGGAAAGGTTCTCCCGTTCGCCGGCATATTGTCCGGGGAATTCCGGTTCGGGGAACTCCTGCGGCCTGTTGAAGAGCTGCTCGAAGGCATTGGCGGAGAACTCCTTGCCCAGACGGGAACCGTTATACACCTCCCGGTTCCTGTGATCGATGAAGGTCACGCCGTAGATACGCCCTTCCTCATTTTCCCGGAACACCACGTCAATGCCCTTTTCCCCGAGCAGCCGGACGAAGTCCTCCCGGTTTCCCCGGCATCCGTGCACGGCAAGCGCCACATCATCCCGTATCTTCGGCTGCCATTTCCGGTTCCTGAAGTCACGGACATTGGCGGCAATCCGTTTCTCTATGCCTTCATAGCCGAAGCGCTTGCCGATGAGGGACGACTTTATGGGCGTGCATACCGGCCTGCCGCTGTCGTCGGTCAGGGTATAGACTATGCCGTTATAAGGCGTGCCCTCAAAATCACCCCTGACCTGTTTCGCCTCGATGTTGAAGCAGGAAAGCAGGGCGCTGTACTCCCCGAATGTCTGGAAGCGGTAGGCGGTGAACACGCTTTTGAGGATATTGCCGACCTGCCGTTTCACGTCCCCGCCCCTGTAGTCCGCCTTTTTGAGATACGGCTCCAGCAGTTCGTTCCGCTTGTCCGCCACCGGCTTGAGCCCGAACCTGCTCTCCAGTTCCCGGCAGGCTTTCATCGAGCGGTTCCATTCATAGGTGTCGCTGATTTTCTCCCCGTTCTCCTTCACGCAGGTGGAGACGATATGGACGTGCCTGCGGCCGATGTCATCGTGCAGATACACGATATAGGGCTGGTCGCCGTAGCCCATCTTCCGCATGTATTCACGGGCCAGTTCCGCGAACTGCCCGTCCGTGAGGCGGTCGTCCGCCGATGGGTTCAGGGAGATGTGCAGCACCGGCTTCTCCGTGTTCCTGTTTGCGGCGAGGTAGCTCTCGAACGCCCACAGCGTCTGCTGCATGACATTGTGGGGATTTCCGGTGAGGTCGGTCATCATGCGGTTGCCCGCGATGATGCGGGCTGTGGATTCATCCACTTTCTGCTGGTTGTAGGCGACCGCCCCGTAGAGCGATGCGCCCCTGTTGATCTTAGCCACCATTCCGCTGTTCCTCCTTCTTCCTTTTTATAAGGTACTCCTCCTCGAACTCCCGGGTCAGCATGATGATCCGCTTGCCCAGCACCACCAGGTCGATGGTGGCCTTCTCCAGGTTGCGCAGCAGGGCGAACGCCCGTTTCTCCCCGAAGTTGGACTTGACGGCCTTCACCGTCTGGTTGTAGTTGTTGCCGATGGCCTGGAACTGGTGGTAGAAATTCGTCAGGCGGATGTAGTAGTCCATCGCCGCCTTGTCGATTCTGACGACCTTCATCTCGCGTCCGAAAATCATGGACTTGATGAACCTTGCCCGCTGTTTCATGCCCGATTTCTCAAACAGCAGCTCGAATTTTCCGTTCTCTTCCGAGGTCAGCTTGATGCCGTAACGGAATACAGCCGGGTCAGTTTTCGGCTTCCTGCCCGTGCTTCTCCTTGTCCTCCTTTTGTTGTTTTCTTCCATACGCATTGAGATTTTCTGTTCTGTATCTTCCGTCATGGATTTCCGACTTTGGAGGAAATCCCTCCCGAGCCGCCAGGCGAGCGGCAAGTTTGTTTCGGGATGCCCGAATCATTTCGGGCTGCCCGAAACACAACTTGCTATGTTCGCTTGAACATGAATTTGCCTTCGCCAAATTGAGTTTTGACCGTCGGCCTCATTCTTCGGCCCCGGGATTGCCCCACAGCGGTATCCATTTCCGTTTCCGGTGCAAAGTTATTGCTGTTTATCTTTCTGTAAAACAGTTCATTATATGTAACATGATGTCATATGGCGACAAGGGTCGTCACCGCCCCCGGATGATGGCGGTTATTCGGAAAAATCCCTTTTTATTTGCAGCGTGAACGGATGAAACCGGGTCTCCAATAGTGGAATGATGGTCATGTTGTCCGATGCTTCCGTTAGCGGTCGGGATAGTGGAAACAATGTCGGATATGACGGTTGTCGGAATGTCATGACCAACAGACCGGCCATTAACGGAAAGTCGGATACGGTAACGGATACGCTGTCGGTCGGAAGGATGGACACGATAACGGATGCGGCATCGGACGGACGGTCGGAAAGAGGCGTTCACGGATTGATGGACGGATGAAACAGACAATTATTCAATAACCATTTAAAAAAGAAAGATTATGAGCAAAGAACCTTTATTCGTTGCAATCAGCAACCAGAAAGGCGGGGTCGGGAAATCGGCCCTTACGGTAGTGCTTGCCAGCTACTTCCATTTCGAGAAAGACCTGAACGTGGCAATCATTGACTGCGATTCCCCCCAGCACAGCCTTGTGCGCATGAGGGAACGGGACAAGAAAACCGTTACAGGCAGCGCCTATTACCAGCAATTGCTGCGGCAGCAGTGGGAACGTGTACAGAAGAAGGCGTATCCCATTGTCGGCTCCACAGCGGAAAAGGCAAGGGAGGCGGCGGACGCGGTTGCCGCAAGCGGGGACTATGACCTTGTATTCGTGGACCTGCCGGGAACGGTGGAGTCTTCGGGGGTGTTCCGCACCATCGTCAATATGGATTATGTCCTGACTCCCACCATTCCCGACCTCATCATCATGCAGAGTACGCTCGCTTTCTCGACCACGGTGCTTGATTATGTCAGAAGCAGGAAAGATGTGCCGCTCAAGGACATTCTCTTCTTTTGGAACAGGATGAAGAAGCGTACCAACGTGGGAATCTACAAGTCCTATTCGGAAGTCATGAAGGAACTGCGCCTGACAGTCCTCGACAGCACGCTTCCCGACCTGTGCCGCTATGAGAAAGAAATCACCCATTCCCAACGCGCCTTTTTCCGCTGTACCCTGCTGCCTCCTCCTGTCAGGCAGCTTGAAGGAAGCGGTCTGGCGGAACTGGCGGAGGAACTTATTGTCAAACTTAAACTGAAACAGCCATGACAAAGAAAAAGGTGGAGGTGGATGAGGACATCCTCAAGGATATCATTGTCGGGGAGATTCCCGTCTTCGGCAGGGAGATGCCTGCGGAAGAAAGTACGGGACAGCCGGAACCGGAAGCCCCTCCCGCCACAGAACCGGCCAGCCACCCGCCGGGAAAGACCGTCTCTGTAAGGTCCAGGAAAAAGAAAGAGGAAACGGACGGTTACAGGGAAAGGTTCCTGGTCAATATTCCGGCATCCAACCGTTCCCATGTCTATATAAACCGCGAGGTGGCCGAATGCATCAAGCGTGTCCTTCCGGTCATCGCTCCGGACATGAGCATATCCGGATACATAAGCAATATCCTCGTGGAGCACATCCAACGGCATTGGGAGGAAATCAGCGAATTATACAACAAAGAATATTACAAACCATTAAAACCGTTTTAGACATGACACAGATTGTTTTTCAAGCCGCAGCCATCGCCTGCTGCATCTACACCGCTTACAGAATCGTACTTTTTATAGTCAGGAAATCACGTAAGACAGAAAAAGCTTCCCAAAGGGTTTCTGCCTCTCCTGACAGGATAATTGAGGGGATTGAACCGGATAATGGTGAGGAGTGTGTATCCGTGCCTCCCGTCATGGAATGTATCAAGGAAGTGGATATCCGACATTCGCTGATATCGCTATACACGGCCACCTATCTGGACTGCAAGCCTGTCGGCAGCCGTGCCCAGGTCTATATCAGCAAAGAGAACCATGCCCTTATCAGACGTTTCTTAGCCGTTGTCGCTCCTAATGTGCCTATCTCCGGTTATGTGAACAAGGTTGTGGAGGAACATCTGAGAAATTACCGTGACGAGATATCCCAATTACATTCGGACAGCATAAGCAAACCGCTATGATTATGGAAACGACACTTTATTTTACGGTAAAGACGGCATGTGCCGTTTATGTGCTGTGGCACTTGTGGGCATTCATCTTCGGCCGGCGAATGTACGGGATATGGGAGCGTCTTTTCAGATTGATGCGGATTGTCCGCATCAGGTTATGGAAATGCCGCAGGAAACGCATGGAGCAGGCGGGGCGCAATGCCTGCGGAAAATCAAGACATAAAATGCCGGAAGCAGGGACAGGCATCTCACGGGGAAAGCCGGAGGCGGACACGCCGTCTTCTTCTCCAGCAGATGACGATGTGATAGGCAAGACGAAGATTGTCTATCTGGAAGATCCGAATACCATGAAGGCTGTTCCGGTCCGTTCCGAGCCGATGGAGAAAGTTCCCATAGAGGAAGACGGGGATATCAGTTCCGATGATGTGGAGCAGGAGAACAAAGGACTTACAGCCGAGGACAAGGAGGAACTGATGGCTCCTGTGGACGCCGAACCTGACCCGGACTTTAGCACAGCCTTGACATTCGAGGAGATAAACAATGTTGCGGAGGTCCTTGTTTCCGACACCCCGGATGAACAGAAAGCTGTCCGTGCCGCCACAACCATACATCATAAGATGCAGGAGACGGTCATACTCTCTTTTCTTACTGACAAACTGTGCAATCAGGAAAAGGTATCCCGGTTGCTCAACGAATATTTGGACGAATCCGGCAGGCCGCTTGCAAAACGGAAGTCGGTATCCAAGGGAAAAGAGGCTTTTGATATCAACAAATATGCTTGAACTACCATTTTGAGATTTTTAAGAGAAAAACCGATATCTCTGCTTTTACAGCTCTTACTTTTGCAGTAAACGAATTGATTATGGCAGTAACGAAAGTAATATTGGAAAAATGGTTGGCGGCGCAAAAACGCCACCGCCTTTCAGACAAGCAAGTCCAGATGGCACGGGAACTGGGATTGAATCCCGACAAGCTCGGGAAAATCGACAACCACAGGCAGGAGCCGTGGAAAGCCCCTCTGCCGCAGTTTATCGAGGACATCTATTTCAAGCGCTTCAAGCGTGAAGAGCCGGAAACGGTCAGGCCGCTGAAGCAGATATTAAAGGATATGGAAATCAAGAAGCAGCAGCGGAAAAAGGAAAAGGACAGACGGCGGAAGGAACGGGATGCCGTTTCTTCCGTGACGGCGGAATAAATGCCGGGCTTCATATCCCCCTGTATCTTCCTAACGTGGGAGATGCAGGGGGATTTTTCATGTCATTCCATATCCGGTCACAGGTGTCCCATATCAATGAAGCGGACATAATCCTCCGTATAGGCGAAACAGTCATCGTTGATGCGCTCCGCCAGTTCGTCCAGTGTCAGGCATTCCACCTCATAAAGCGTTTCATCCTCCGGATTCTCCGTACTTCGGAGCGGTGATTCCTTCCACATTCTGACCAGCCTGTCATCGGACACGTTCCGTCCCGTCAGACCGCAGTACCATACGAAGACACGGATGTCCGTCCCTTTTCCCGGGCAAGTTTCCGGAACGGAAGCCGCACGCTTTTCCGGACGCAGTTCAAGGTACCGTTCCCAGAGGGTGACGAGCCACTCGATGTTGATTTCACGCAGGTGCCTGGAAGTGAAGTGTTCTCCCGTCTGCGGATTGTACAATGTACAGCCTCCGTCCTTCCGGATGTCCAGCAGACGGTACATGGTATATACCGGGCAGTCGCCTTCCTCCTCCACATATACGGTATGCGGCAGCCATCCGTCGGGATTTTCCCGGATGCCGCAGAGTGCGGACACCAGCTGATTTTCCGCCTGCCGGAGCAGTTCCCCCGGCGGCATGGATTTCTCTTTTTCTGTTCTTCTCATCTTTGTTTTGTATTTATTGTTAATGTTTTTTACAAATCCGTCACTCCTGTTATTTCCTCGCCCGTGTACAGATTGATGACCCTGCGCCCCCTTTCCACGGCCTTCCTGACTGTATAGTAAGTGCCGCCCTCACGGACATTGTCCCAATACGCCACCACGATGGAGGCCCTGCTGACCATGTATTCGTCCCGGCGCAGGTAGCATCCCCTGTAATACTTTTCAGAGAGCATGACCACCCTGTCCGCTTCTCCGAGCAGTTCACGGTAAAGCAGTTGGTCCTGAGGGTCAAACCATGCGGGCTGGGCCCTGAAAGGAATTGCCGCCACCAATGCCATGTCTTTATGGTGTTCCCTCAGTTGCAGGACCGCTTCCGCCGCTATCATGTCGAACCCCTCGGCCATGCCTGAATAGAACTCCCGGTATCCCTGCCCGTACAGGTACATGACCAGGTCCGCGACTTCTTCCCTGATTCGGCTGACCGGAACCTGTCTGTCCGTGCCTTCACGCAGCAGCCTTTTCTTCCTGTGGCCCGTGAACGCCGCCACTTTCCTTTCTTTCATATCCATAATTTTCTGTTTTTTAGTGTTACCATCCCCGGCTTTTACCTGCCGGAGTTTAATTCCTTACCGGCCTGACAGCCCCGTGTCCGGTATGCGGCAAGGCCCGGCGGGAGAAAATACCGCAAGCGCAGCGAGGATGATTTTCTCCCTGACGGCCGTGCGGCGGTCCGCCTTGCCGCATCCGTCAGGACACGGGGGTACCTTTGCGGTAAGGATTAAAGGACGCCTTCCATACGGTTTTCACCTTCCCGGGAACACCCTGCCGATGTAACGTGACGACACCCGGTGACACATATCGACAGACTTGTAAATCAATGAATTATATGCTATACATTCGCAGTCGAAATCATTTTTTGTCTCACCAATTAAAAGTTTCGACACATGAAAAAAAGATTCTTTTTTGCAGCCATGGCGCTGCTTGCAACGACAGGGGCTTTCGCCCAGGGTAATGGTATCGGCGGTATCACCGAAGCCACCAACATGGTCACTTCCTATTTCGATCCGGGAACCAAACTGATTTATGCCATCGGAGCCGTGGTCGGCCTTATCGGAGGCGTGAAGGTCTATTCCAAGTTCTCTTCGGGAGATCCCGACACCTCCAAGACGGCAGCCAGCTGGTTCGGCGCCTGTATCTTTTTAATCGTGGCCGCCACCATCTTACGCTCATTCTTCCTCTGATTATGGCGGAGTATCCTATCAACAAGGGAATCGGCCGCAGCCCTGAGTTCAAGGGGCTGAAAAGCCAGTACCTGTTCATCTTCGCCGGCGGACTGCTCGCCCTGTTCGTTCTGTTTGTCATCATGTACATGGCAGGCATCGACCAGTGGGTATGTATCGGCTTCGGTGTCACCTGCGCCTCGGTGCTTGTCTGGGTGACTTTCCGCCTGAACGCGAAATACGGTGAATGGGGACTGATGAAGTTGCAGGCGCTGCGCCGACATCCCCGCTACATCATCAGCCGGAAAGGTTTCCTCCGGTTGATTTGTCCAACCCCGAAAAAACGAAGCGTATGAGAAATGTAATGAAAGCCGCCACGCTGGAAAGCCGGTTCCCTCTGATGGCCGTCGAGCACGGATGCATCATCAGCAAGGATGCCGACATCACCGTGGCCTACAGGGTGGAGCTGCCGGAAGTGTTCACGCTGACACGCGCCGAGTACGAGGCCCTCCATTCCACATGGGCGAAGGCTGTCCGGGTTTTGCCGAATTACAGCATCGTCCACAAGCAGGACATCTTCATCGAGGAGAGCTACAGGCCCGACATCTGCCGGGATGACCTGAGTTTCCTCAGCCGCAGTTTTGAAAGACATTTCAATGAGCGGCCGTACCTGAACCATACCTGCTATCTGTTCCTGACCAAGACCACGAAGGAACACAGCCGCACGACCAGCAGCTTCAATGCCCTCACGCGCGGGTTCATCATCCCCAAGGAGATGCAGGACAAGGATACCGTCGCACGCTTCCTGGAATGCTGCGGGCAGTTCGAGCGTATCGTGAACGACAGCGGCCTGGTTCGCATGGTCAGGCTGACGGACGAAGAGATTATCGGTACTGAAACCTCCGCGGGCATTATCGAAAAGTATTTCTCGCTCTCGCAGGAGGACACGACCAGTCTGCAGGACATCACCCTCGGAGCCGGGGAAATGAAGGTCGGAGACAATGTGCTCTGTCTGCATACCCTCTCCGAGACGGAGGATTTGCCGTCATCCGTGGGTACGGACAGCCGTTATGAACGGCTGTCCACGGACCGCAGCGACTGCCGCCTCTCCTTCGCCGCACCGATAGGGATACTGCTCACGTGCAACCATATCGTGAACCAGTATCTCTTCATAGACGATTCGGCGGAGAACCTGAGGAAGTTCGAGCAGACTGCCCGTAACATGCACTCGCTGTCCCGTTACAGCCGTTCCAACCAAATCAACCGTGAATGGATTGAGGAGTACCTGAACGAGGCACACAGCAAGGGGCTCACTTCCATCCGTGCGCATTGCAATGTCTTTGCATGGAGCGACGACCGCGAGAAGCTGAAGCGTATCAAGAATGATGTGGGCAGCCAGATTGCCCTGATGGAGGCCAAGCCCCGTCACAATACCGTCGATGTACCTACACTCTTCTGGGCGGCCATTCCCGGTAATGCCGGTGATTTTCCGTCTGAGGAAAGTTTCTACACCTTCATCGAGCAGGCCCTGTGCCTGTTCATCGGGGAAACGTCCTACAAGGATTCGCTTTCTCCGTTTGGCATCCGCATGGTGGACCGTCTGACCGGAAAGCCTGTCCATCTGGACATCTCCGACCTGCCGATGAAGAACGGTACGATTACCAACCGCAACAAGTTCATCCTCGGACCGTCGGGCAGCGGAAAGTCATTCTTCACCAACCACATGGTGCGCCAGTATTACGAACAGGGAGCGCATGTGCTGCTGGTGGACACGGGAAATTCCTATCAGGGACTGTGCAGCCTTATCCATGCCCGCACGCATGGCGAGGACGGCATCTATTTCACCTATGAGGAGAGCGATCCGATTGCCTTCAATCCTTTCTACGTGGAGGACGGTGTGTTTGACATCGAAAAGAAAGAGTCCATCAAGACGCTTATCCTTACCCT